>Ga0209535_1002107_pt1 | contig 13045 bp, 16 predicted proteins | sample LinPmetageLP28_FD_184041 | JGI IMG/M metagenome (GOLD analysis project Ga0209535, IMG submission 184041) | Marine viral communities from the Pacific Ocean - LP-28 (SPAdes) (version 2) | ecosystem: Environmental > Aquatic > Marine > Oceanic | place: Pacific Ocean | collected 2009-08-22
AGTTTAATAGCGATAACATTGATGATGTCTGGGACAGTTTAGAAAAACTTGATGTTGAAGCAAAAGACATGGAAGATAAATTAGCTGGTTGGATGGAAAGAGAAATAGCTAAAGTTTACGAAATTATTAATACAGGCAACCCTTTAGGACAATAAGATGGCTTCTAAGACAGAACAATGTTTGATTAGGATGGAAGAAAAGTTAGATCACATTCATAAAGATGTTGAACAAAACTCAAAAGATATAGAGGAATTAAAGAAAGTAGTAAACATTGGTAAGGGAAGTGTAAAGACTTTAGTTTGGATTGGAAGTATTACTGGAGTAATTTTAGGAATACTTAAATACGGAGGAAACCCATGATTGGGCTTATTTTTTCAGGCGTAAGCAAAATAGCTACACAGTATCTTGATAACAAAAGCAAACAGTCCGTGGCTAAAAGCCAACTTAAAATTGCAGAAATTGACGCTAAAGTAGCAGTTCAAAAGAAGGTAGCAGAAGGTAAAATAGAGTGGGAAACTGCAATGGCAAAGGCAAGCGATGACTCTTGGAAGGATGAAGCCTGGACTATTTGTTTTATTGCTATAATAATTTTAAGTTTTATTCCATACTTTCAACCACACGTTGCTAAAGGTATAGAGTTTTTAGCTACATTCCCTGATTGGTTACAATGGTCAGTTATGGCTTCCATTGGTGCCAGCTTTGGGTTAAAATCTATTGGTAAATTCACCAAATAGGGGACTGATATGAACAAAGATAAGTTTAAACCTCATATGATGTACGACAAAAAAACTGGTAAAGCTGTAAAAGCTCCTACCATGGCTAAACATTTAGAGTTAAAGAAAAAAGGTTACGGGCACACAAAACCTAAAAAGAAAAAATAAAAAATGAAAATAGCTATTGCTGGTTATGGTTTTGTAGGTAGAGCCTATGCAGCCATTTTACAAAATTATTACGAAACAGAAATTATAGATCCTAAACATTACGACAGAAAAGTTAGTCAAGACGTTGATGGTGTTATTATTTGTGTTCCTACTCCAGAAGGTAACAACGGAAGCTGTAACATGAGACACGTTTCTGAAGTTATGCGAGACTGTCCTGATGTACCTATCTTAATAAAAAGCACAATATCTATGGAGGGTTGGGATCACTTAACTAGTTTCTACGAAAAGCGTATGTCTTATTCTCCAGAATTTTTAAGAGCCAATACAGCATTAGAAGATTTAAGGCAGCAAGAATCAATTATGATAGGTGGAGCTGAGACTGATTTTTGGACTAAGATATTTAAACAAGTGTTTCCTAGTTGTCCTCACATTATAGAAGCTGACCCCAAAGAACTAATATTAATTAAATATTTTAAAAACGCTTTTTTAGCTACTAAAGTATCTTTCTTTAATCAGATATACGACTTGTGTAAAGCATCGGGTATTGACTACGAGCATGTAAGAAAAGGTATAGCTTTAGATAAAAGAATAGGAATCAGCCATACACAAGTTACTAAAGAACGTGGCTTCGGCGGACATTGTTTTCCTAAAGATATAAAAGCCATGAAACAATCAGCTTTGTATTATGGTGTCGATTTAACGCTCTTAAAAGAAGCTATTAAATACAATCAAAAAATAAAAGATGAGAGTGATGAGGATAAAAAGAACTGACTCTAGCTTTACTATTGATGGGTTTAGAATAAACCCTAAATATCGTTATGGTTCCTACACCAGGAACGACAATGACGGACCACGAACCTACAATGTTAAAGACAGAAAAGTGCCAAGTGTTACGACTATACTATCAGCAACACAGTCTCCCGAGAAAAAAAGAACTTTAGAAAATTGGCGTAATCGAATAGGCCATGAAGAAGCTGCACGGATCACGAATCAAGCTGCAACTCGTGGTACAGAAATGCATTATGTTTTAGAGCACTACATGAATGGGCAGGGTTATTTGAATTTAGGTGATAATGGGGTACAGCCTAGAATGATGGCTCACACTATTGTAGATAATTTAGAAAAGCTATCTGAAGTTTATGGCACCGAAGTAAGTCTTGCTTACGAGGATCAGTGGGCAGGCTCTACTGATTTAGTTTGCGTGTACGATGGTAAACCTACCATTGCAGATTTTAAACAATCCAATAAACCAAAACGAGAAGAATGGATTGAAGATTATTATTATCAAATTGCGGCATATAGTTTGGCTCACAAAAAACAATACGGCGAAATAACTCAAGGTATAATTTTAATTTGCACCAAAGATCTTCTTTTTCAAAAATTTATGATGAGTGAGCAATTGTTAGCAAAATATGAAGAAAAATGGTTTGCTAGAGTAGAAGACTACTATAAGAGGTCCAAATAAAGTCATATAAAAACTTTGTTATATTTGACTTATCATTGCATCAGGTGGTCTGTTAAAAGAGCTATATGAGCCTATTAGAGGCTAGTTTTTTTTACAAATAGTCGTCAATTTCCTCTCCAAGAGTTTTTGCAGAGATTTGTATTTTATTTTTTAAAGATTTAAGAATTAGTTCATCAATCGTTCCTTTAACAATTAAATCAATATATAAAACGCTACCTTTTTGTCCGGCTCGATGAGCACGATCTTCTGATTGTTGTCTTTCTTCTAAGTTAAAAGAATTACTATAATAAATAACTGTATTAGCACTAGTAAGGTTTAATCCATAACCGGCAGTCTGTGGATTACCTACAAAAAACTTTACCGCATTGTCGTTTTGAAAACGATCAATAATTGCCGGCCTATCTTTAGTAGGTATTTTTCCATAAATAGACACCACACTATTTGTGCCAAATTTTTTCTGAAGTGTTAATATTATTTTCTCAATTGATCTAACGTAGTTTGCCCAGATTATTATTTTGCCATCTGTCTCTTCTAATATATTTAAAAGTTCTTCTAGTTTAGCTGAAGGAAGATCTTTCTTTTGCCCATCGTCCGAAGTATAAAACCCATCAGTCAGTTCATGCAGTTTTAAAAGTTCAGTAAGTTTGTTGTTAAAGCTAACATCATCATTGTGAATCACGGCTCTTGCAAACTCTACTAATTGAGCATAAACCTCGGCTTGTTCTTTTTTCATTACTACAGAACGCTTTGTGTAGACTTTAGGTTTTAAATCTAAACAATCTTTTTTAAGTACTCTAAAGGAATTTTCTTTTATAAGGCCTTCTAATTCATCTAAATTTATGTAGTAGTTTGGTATACTAATACGCTTGCCAGAAGGAGAAGGAATATCATGCATAACACAATACTTTGCTCTAAACACATAAAAATTATCAGTCCCTAACATCCCACTTTTAAGAAATTCAAACTGTGCAAACAAGTCTAAAGGTGACTTGGTTACTGGAGAGCCTGTTAATATTCTTCGATACTTAGTCATTTTTCCTAATTTAAACAATGACTTTGTTCTTTTAGCTGTGCGATTTTTTATAGTTGTTGACTCATCTATAATCATTATTGTATGTAGTCCAAAATGCTTTAATATTTTTTCAAGAAAGACTACACCAGATTTGTGACTAAAAGCTTCAACATTCATTAAGATATAATTAAGCTTGCCTTCTTCAAATTTAAATTCTTTATCTATTTTGTATTTAAAAACTTTAGTTAAACTTGGTGAGTGTGCATTTATTTCTTCTTCCCAGTTTTGATAGACTGAATTTGGAGCAATGACTACACACAAATTGACTTTATTTTTTTGATATAAATAAGCAGCATTATCAATACTTACTTTAGTTTTGCCCGTACCCATCTCCATCAGAAAAGCAAAACCTTCTCGTTCAGCCCCTTGCGTTAAGGCTTCTCGTTGATGTTTAAACGGTTGTGTCTTGTATTCGTACATATTGTAGGTATTTTACAATCCTACTGTTGACATTGCAAGACAATAATAATATGGTGTAGATTCTATAAATAAATAGGAGGGTCCTATGGATCTTGAAGCACTGTCTACAGTAATTGTAGATACAAATGCGGCAAAAGACATTGCCACAGAATGCAACAAGTTAATAGAGACTCAGAAAGAACGAGCAATTACGGAAGAGAAGCTTAAAACGTTAAAAGAAACAGAACGTGGTCTTTCTGAACAATCTATCCCAAACTTGATGCAAGAAGCAGGCATTAGTGAAATGAAACTTGACGATGGCACAGCTATCTCTGTTAATACTTTCTACGCTGCTAATATTTCTAAAGCTAAAGAAGAGGAGGCCTTTAATTGGCTGCGTGACAACAAGCTAGGAGATATTATTAAAAATAATGTGATCTTACAATTTGGCAAAACACAAGATGAAGATGCAAATAAACTTGTTGTTGAGCTTAAATCTAAGGGTCACAATGTTTCTCAAAAAATGAAAGTAGAACCTATGACACTTAAAGCCACTGTTCGTGAACAAATCGAAAAAGGCTATGATGTGCCTATGGATCTACTGGGTGTTTTTATAGGGAACAAAACCACAATCAAACGAAAATAGGAGAAAGAAAATGTCAACAAAAAAAGAAGTAGTAAAGAAACAAGCAACAGAAATAATGGTAGGAGATTTAGGTAGTCTTGAAGATTTTGCAGGTCAAGGCATTGAAAATGTAGGTATTCAAGATATTAAACTGCCAATGATTAAATGTGCATCTGGCGGTACACCCGAAATTAATGAAGATGATCCTAAATATATTGAAGGGTGTAAAGTTCTTGATATTTTTAACAATGCTACCAAATCGTTTTGGAATGGTAAAAAAGGTGTGCTTGCTGTGCCTTGCCATTACGTTATGACTTGGAATGAATGGTCACCTTTGGGTTCAGGAAGTAGTGCACCAGAGGCTATTCACACTGATAGAAGTATTATGTCACAAACTTCTAGAAAACCCGCAATAGAAAAGGACTACAAAGATTATTTACCAAACGGTAATTATATATTAGAAACACCTAATCATTATGTTTTACTGTTAGATGAAGATTATCAACCTATGGAAACAGGTATGATTGTAATGACATCTACCCAACGTAAAAAGTCAAAACTTTGGAATACAATGATAACTTCTAAAAAAATGAAAAGTAAAAATGGTGGTTTTTTTACACCGGCTTCATGGGCAGGAGTGTATCGACTTACCACTGTTAAAGAAAAAAATGATATGGCTCCGCAAGGGTGGGCCGGTTGGGTTATAAACTTTGACCGTATGTTAGATCAACCTGGTGATGCAAACATATTGCAAGCGGCTCATAAGTTTTGCCAAGATGCTAAAAACTTTGATAATATGTCGGCTAGTGCATCAGAGAAACCCTCTGTAGTAGAGTCTGTTGTTGAAGTTAAAAAAGCAGATGCTGATTTTGAAGATGGTAAAGTACCCTTCTAGTCATGCATCAAGACTTATTTTTACTTTTTCAAGGCGATAACACCTGTTATCTCAAGTCCTCGCTAACTGGCGAGGACGATGAAAGGGGCAAAAAAGGTGCTAACTATGTCATGGTTAAAGAGCCTTTAACCGCTGATTTATGGCAACAACATCTTGAAGGTAAAATACGCATTGGCGTAAAACCAGAAACTGGTGATGAATGTATGTGGGGTTGTATTGATGTTGATCCTAACAGCTATAAAGATTATTCTGAAAAAAAATACGTTGAAATAATAAATAAATACAAACTACCTTTTGTACCTGTTAAGTCTAAATCAGGAGGCTTACATATATTTGTTTTTTTTACGGAACTTGCCAAAGTAGACAAAATAAAAAAAAAGCTTAATCAGATAAACGAACAATATTTTTTATCTGATGAAGTTTTTCCTATGAACAAGGCTGTTAATATGCCTTATTTTAATTGTAATGCTACGATGGAATACGGTTTTGATGATCGTAATACACCTATTATGGTAGGTCGTTTCATTGAATTTGCTAACAGCAAGAAAATAAAACCGGAAGATTTTTATTCTTTTAAAGTCGCCGACTATGATGCAGAGAGTGAGTGGAATCACTACCCTCCTTGTGTCCAAAAACTAGTACAAGAAGGTTGGTCTGGCAATAATAGAAACAATTATTTGTTTAATATTATGGTTCTTGAAATGAAAAAGAACCAAGGGCTATCAATTCAACAATTAGAAGAGAAAGCATACGAGCGTAACAGTAGTGTATTTACAAAACCTTTGGGACAAAACGAAGTTATAAATTTATGTAAGTCCGTCCACAAACAAGGCTATGAGTTTCAATGTCCACCTAAGCATCCAGAGTTCCAACCAATTTGCAATAGAGAACTCTGTAAGACTAGAAGACTAGGTATAGGAGATACGATTCCAGAAGTAATAGATAAGTTCGATAACATTACTTACATCATGGATACTAAAACTATTTTTTATGAATTTGATTACGAAGGTAAACACGTCATGATTACTCCAAGTGATATGAAAGATGAAAAGTCATTTAGAGTAAAGTTACTACAATACAAATTGTTTTGGATGACATTACCTAAACCTAGAAAAGGGCCTTCACCTTTTGAGTTGTTGATGAAAGGTGTAGTAGAAAAATCACAAGAAAACAAAGATCATTTGTATGAAGATACAGTGGAGGAAGAACGTTATCGAGTATTAAAAGATTTCTTTGAATCACATATAGAACAAGATAAGTTTAATAAATTAAAAGATGGATATGTCGTCTTAGATTCTAAAACAAATATTTGTTATTTTAAGAAAATAACCTTGTCTAACTTCTTGAAAAAGAAGGCAAATGGCATTTTTAATACTCCCGCTGATGCCTTACGTCTGTTAGAATGTAAGCGTAAAGATTATCACGAAGGTGAAAAAAATATATGGTGGGTTGAAATGCCTGAGTTTGTTAACCATCATGCAATAAAAAGCAAAGCAGCAAATAAAAAAATTATTAGCGAAATAGATGACGAATACCATGAAAAATTCAGGGTTGGAAAAACAGAGGACCCTGCACCACAAGACCGTTAAGATATTTGGTCCGCCTGGAACAGGTAAAACCCACACTTTAATCGAACGTGTGCTCAAAGGGTATTTAAAAAAAGGTGTACACCCAAGTAACATTGCCTTTATATCTTTTACTAATAAAGCAGTTAACACAGCTCGTGACAGAGCCTTGGCCGCTTTTCCGCAATTTACGGTAGATGATTTTGCTCGTTTTAAAACACTACATAAGTACTGCCGCCGTTATTTTAAAGAAGAAGTATTTGACCCTAAAGATTGTATGTTGGACTATGCTATGGAAGCTAAGATAATTAAAACCTCCGACACAAGATTAGCTGATGATAATTTTTTTTATAAAGACTGGTCGTTAGGTGTGTACGATAAAGCACGCAACGTTATGGAAGATCCACGGCTCACATACAAAAAAGAATCTTATAAAAAAGACAACATGGATATTTTTCTTAGAAAGATTGCGACATACGAGCACTACAAAAAAGAATCATTCATTGATTTTACTGACATGATCTTACGAGCAATTCAAGAAGTAGACTTTCCTCCTTTAGAAGTTTTAATACTGGATGAAGCACAAGACTTTACGCCATTGCAATGGTCAGTCTTATACAAAATAGCTGATAATGTTAAAAGAATTTATTTAGCAGGAGATGATGATCAAGGTATCTATCGTTGGAATGGGGCAGATCCAAATTATTTTACTACTTACTTTCCGGGCCGTAAGGTTATTTTAAGAAAGACCAGGAGGTTTGGTGAAGCTATTCATCACTTCTCACAAGTCATACGCCGTGGTATCACAGACAGCGTTGAAAAAGATTATGACTATCAAGACAAAGATGGCAGTGTAAAAAGATATTTAAGTTTTAATGAGATTCCAATAGGCAAGCTGCCTGGAACTTGGTATGTTTTGGGCAGAGTCAATAGCACTGTAAACGAACTACGAATGCGTGCAAAAGAATCAGGTTTGTATTTTTCTAATAATGCAGGGGCTAAGTCTTTTGATAAAAAACAATGGCTTGCCATTAAGACATGGACTCGCTTGTCAAATGATAAGACCGTAGATAAAGAGTCTGTAGAAAATATGTACCAGTATATGCGTGATCTAAAAGATGCTGACTTTCGTACTTCTAAATTTTGGTTAAGAATGCCAACAGCTGATGTATATGATTTTAACTACTTAATAGAGTTTTGTGGTTTAGATTTACCAAAAGATGCAAATAAATTAGTCTGGTGGAAAGTACTACAACGTAATTTTAAACCAGAACAAGTAAATTATTTTACACGTTTATTAAAACGTTATGGACAAAAAGTTTTAGACGAAGATCCTGAGATAATTATTGACACTATACATTCAGTTAAAGGTGGGGAAGCAAACAATGTGTTACTATATTCAAAAACAAATTGGCCCTCTTCTTTTTCAAACAAAAATTTAGAAGAACAGTCTGACGAAAAACGTGTTTATTACACAGGAGCAACTAGAGCAAAAGACACCTTACATTTACTATCAACAGATTATAGATATAACTACCCAATGGGTGAAGATTATTTTATTTATTTACAGGAGAGTAACCATGAACAGTGAAGGAATACAGCTGAATTTTAATTTTAAGAAAAGTATATGGTCGGCTCCAAGTGAGTACAAAGATTTAACTGGCTACGATGAAATTGCGATTGATTTAGAAACTCGTGATGATGGTATTAATCAAGGCATGGGGGCAGGTTGGGCTACTCAGTCTGGTGAAATTGTAGGATTTGCTGTTGCGGTTGCAGGGTGGCAAGGATACTTTCCTTTTGGTCATTTGGGTGGCGGTAACTTAATCAAGGAACAAGTATGGCAGTACATGAAAGATGTATGTGCTTTGCCTGGAACTAAAATATTTCACAATGCTCAGTATGATGTTGGCTGGCTTCAAGCGTCAGGGATCACGGTTCACGGAACAATTGTAGATACGATGATCGCAGGAGCTTTAATTGATGAGAATCGATACAGCTATGCATTAAATAGTTTATCAAAAGATTATCTAGGTGAACTAAAAGCAGAGACTGATTTAAGAGAAGCGGCACTGCAACATGGGGTAGATCCGAAAGGTGAGATGTGGAAGTTACCCGCAGAACATGTAGGTTTTTATGCGGAACAAGATGCACGGCTCACGTTAATGTTGTGGCAGCGTTTTAAAGTAGAAATACAGAACCAAAGCTTAGGAACAATTTGGGAATTAGAAAGTAAACTACTGCCTTCTTTTATTGATATGCGTATGCAAGGCATCAGAGTAGACGTTGAAAAAGCTCATCAATTAAAAAAAGAGTTTAGTAAGCGTGAAAAAACTACTTTACAACATATTAAAAAATTATGTGGTGTTGATGTAGATATATGGGCCGCAAGACAAATTGGTCATGCTTTTGATAAATTAGGTATAGATTACCCTAAGACAGCTAAATCAAATGAACCAAGTTTTACTCAACAATGGTTGAATGAATCGCCACATGAGATTAGTAAATTTATTGTGCAAGCTCGTGAGCTTAATAAATTTCAAAACACTTTTATCAATTCCATTTTAAAGTTTGAACATAAAGGCCGTATTCATGGTGAGATCAGACAGCTTAAAAATGAACAAGGCGGTACAACAACAGGTCGTTTGGCTATGTCGAATCCGAACCTGCAGCAGTTGCCTGCTAGATCAAAAGAGTTTGGGCCTTTGATTAGAGGTTTATTTTTACCTGAAGAAGGTTGCCAGTGGGGTAGTTTTGATTACTCGCAACAAGAACCACGTTTAGTTGTACATTATGCTGCTAGTGTAGGAGATGGTTTTGCAGGCTCTCAGGAGCTTGTTAAGGCTTATCAGGATGGAGATGCAGACTTTCACCAGACTATAGCTGATTTAGTGGGTATTGGTCGAAAACAGGCCAAAACGATAGGTTTAGGGCTTATGTATGGTATGGGTAAAAACAAATTAGCAGTGCAGTTAGGGGTATCGGCAAATGAAGCAGGGGATCTTATTGGTTTATACAATCGTAAAGTGCCTTTTGTAAAAGAGTTATCAAACTTATGTATGAAAAAAGCAGATAATGAGGGCGTTATTCGTACGAAATTGGGCCGTAAATGTAGATTTGATATGTGGGAGCCAAGGGATTTTGGTATTCATACTGCGGAAAGATTTGAAAATGCATCAGCAAAATACGGTCAAGCGAACATAAAAAGGGCCTACACTTATAAAGCACTCAATCGTTTGATTCAAGGTAGTGCTGCAGATCAAACTAAACAAGCTATACTAAGTTGTATTGAGTTAGGTCATAGACCTTTATTACAAGTTCATGATGAACTTTGTTTTAATATTGAAAACAATAAACAGGCAAAGGAGATAAAAGAAACTATGGAAAATTGTATTGAACTTAAAGTACCCAGTGTAGTAGACGTAGCGATGGGTGAAAACTTTGGTGAAGCTATTTAAATCATGCAGACCCTAAAGGTTTTATCATTAGGGGCAGGAGTACAAAGTACCACCTTAGCTTTAATGGTTGAAAAAGGTGAATTACCCATGGTGGACGCAGCTATTTTTGCCGACACTGGTGCAGAGCCTCAAGCTGTTTATGACCATTTAACATGGCTCAAGGAACAATTATCTTATCCCGTGCATGTCGTGCAGTGGAGAAACTTAAAACAAGATCTTTTAAGTGCGGTTGATGGTAAGCAGGATTCTTATACAATTCCGTTTTACACAGCTAACAAAAAGACCGGTAAAAAAGGTGTGCTAATGAGACAGTGTACTAGGGATTATAAAGTTAGACCTGTCACAAACAAAACTAGAGAGTTGATGGGTTATAAAAGATACCAACACGTTGATAAAAATAAATGGAAAGTTGAAATGTTGATTGGTATTTCTACTGATGAAATGCAACGTATGAGAGAAAACATTTTGAAGTATGCTCTTAACGTTTATCCTTTAATAGAAAAAAATATGTCTCGAGAAGATTGTTTAGATTGGATGGAGAAAAATAAGTATCCAAAACCTCCAAGAAGTGCCTGCACTTTTTGTCCTTATCATTCAAATAAAGAATGGAGAAGCTTAAAAAAGAATGAAAAAGAATGGCAAGAAGTTGTAAAGATCGACAAAATGATTAGAAATTTAGATTCAAAAAAAAGCAAATACATTGATAACCAAATGTATCTACATTACAGCTGCAAACCAATTGACGAAATAGACTTTAAAGAAGACGAAGCTAAACAGTTAGGTCTTGATTTTGGTGATACTTGTGAAGGAATGTGCGGGACATAAAAAAAGGCAGCCCGAAGGCCGCCTTAATATTATCCTACAGTTGGTAGATCTTCGCCAAATGGTAGATTGACATAATGCTCATATTGTCTGTGATTGTAAAAATGTGATTCAAAATATTGAATACATTCTATGACATCTTTTTCATTGTTGATGTCATAACCTCTAAAAAATGAACTATGTTTATAGCCATTTACAAAAGTTTCAACAAACAAACCGTCAGATTTACCATCATAATCTACTGAATTTTTAACATTCATAATATTACTCCATAAAAGTGGGGCCTAACAATTGCTTAGACCCCGTTAAAAGAAATTACCTATACAACTACATAAGTAAGTTTGATTTGTGGTGCCCATAATGCATCTTTTTTATAGACTCCATTTCCTTGCTTACCACCTTGACTAATGCCACCACCATAATAAAAATCGAATTCTTTATCACGATCAAAAGCGGTTGTGTCATAAATACAGATTGCAAGCTCTGTTTTTTTATAACGGCCGTTTTTTGTTTTTGGCATATAACTGCTAAATTCTGATTTAAAATGTCTTGCAGCTTTAACTGCAAGTTTCACTAAATCGTATTCTTCAGTAATGTCACTTGAGTTGTAAACGTAACCGCCTGCATTACTAAAATAAGCTGCAGCTATTGCACGTTTAACGTCTTCTATTTTATAATCGTCTTTCATTGGTATATCCTCATATTAATTATAATTGTTGACTGCCCAACAGACCGACATATATTTGAATGTCTTTTTTCTGCCTTCAGTCTTGCGGTCTAAATTGTTTTATATCGAAGCAAGCATTGATCTTGGTTCTTTTACTTTATAAACCCATTGTAACATAATATTTGCTGACTGTCAAGGCTTATTTCCTATTGCAACAACTAATTTGCTTAATATACTTATACAAAACTTATACAATTCAGCTAATTTAATGAAAAATGTTTTTGCATGTCAGCTAATTTGATGTATGATAAAAATGTTTACTAACAAACGGAGGTTACAATGAAAAATGAAAAAAGAGAGTTATTAGGTTATTTTGGCGTAGATTCAGGCCAAGTGATGATTACCGATCCTTGTTATATTGAAGGTTGGTGGGAAATACAGGATAAAAATCCTGAGCAACTTAAAAAATACCCACATTTAGCGGATTATTCGTTGCAAGGGGCCTGTAAAAAGACGTTAAGCAAGAAAAAAGGTGGCATGTTAGGCAAAGGATCTGCTGTGGTTTCGTCAACAGGGTACGGTGACGGAGAATATAAAGTTTATGCAACTAAAAAGGACGGCTGTATAAAGAAACTAGAAATTGAATTTTTTTAATAGGGGAAAAATATGACAGATAAAAAAAGTACAGGTGTACCAGAAATGGTAAGAGATATCATGAAATCAATAGAGGAAAAAAATGAAGAGGCAATTAAATTGATGCATATTATACATTTTTATGAATCTTTTAAATTTCAGTTAAAATTAATTATTAAACACGGTTCTGATTATGATGAACGCACTCAAGAAAAAGCTAACTTTTTAAAGCATGTGTGTGATGAAGCTGAAAATAGAGCAGAAGAAAGCACAGAAACAACTTTGTATGCTCTTTATCAGGATCAAAATTTTATGAATAAAGAAGGTGTAGCCAAACCTGTGCCTCGCACAGCCAACATTAAACCGACAGAGAAAAATAAAATTAATTAGGAGGCAACAATGAAAGACATAGACATAGGTAAAGAGTTTGAAAAAACCGTTCAAAATAACCCGTTGTTTTTAAAATATTTTAGTAATTTAGAAGCAATGCTTGAGTGGTATCATGCTTTTGCCAAAGAATCGATGACAAAAAGTAAAAGTCATCATGAACATGTTTCTATAAC
>Ga0209535_1002108_pt1 | contig 13041 bp, 13 predicted proteins | sample LinPmetageLP28_FD_184041 | JGI IMG/M metagenome (GOLD analysis project Ga0209535, IMG submission 184041) | Marine viral communities from the Pacific Ocean - LP-28 (SPAdes) (version 2) | ecosystem: Environmental > Aquatic > Marine > Oceanic | place: Pacific Ocean | collected 2009-08-22
CAGCAACTGTCTCTGCGGACACAGGGGTAGGTCCTGCGGTTGCTAGGTCCGGGGATTCACTTGCTTGAGTAAAAAAGGGTTTGTAAAATTTAAAAGTTTTAAGGCGTGGAGGAACTTTACTCAGCCCATCGCGCCTACCTACTTCATCTACGAAGTTACGCAGATTATCAATATCCGCAGGGTCAATAGAAAGTATGCCGTCAACAATTCTTAACGATGGAACTTCGTCTAAAATTTCTTCGCGGTTAGCTTGATTATCGAAGAAACTCTCAAAGAATTGTGTTTCTTTCTCTGTTAAATTAACGCTTCCTAGCTCCGCTTGAGGATCAGGACTTGAAGTTGCTAAATCCGGGGCTGAATCAATGGCGGGGTCAACGCCAGAAGTAGAAACACCAGAAGCCTTATTAGCTTGGCTTTGTCTTAGAAGAAATTCAGATAATGCTACATCTTGTTGGTTGGTCAGCCTAGCAGAAGGATCAGCCTTGCGTACAAGGTCAGCGGTTTCTGCAATAATAGCCGCAGCTTCTAGATTTTTAGGAGCTAAAGTTTTTAGAGCCTTAGTGATGTATGCCTGGGCTGACTTGATGAGGGACTTAACCTTCTCCAAAGCACTGCCTGGTTGAGTAAAGGATTGAGTATCATTGCCGTAAAGAAACTGTTGGACTACTGACCGTGCGTATTCAGCACCGTAACCGAAGTCTTCATCTTTCTTCTTATAACTATCAAGAATTACATAATTGTCATTGAGTGCGTTTCTTTGAGCTTTACTTAGGGATTGTCCCAGTTTTTTATACCAGTTGTAAGCACCCTTGGATTCACCTCTTTTGATAAGGACTTGATCCATTGCGCCATGAATTATTTCCTCACGCATCACGGATTCAATGTAGTTAGATCCTCGTCCGGTCATTCGCTCACCCTGTTGGGTAATCCGATTAAACATTCCTGTGATATTTACTTCGACCTTGTTTTTGCTTGGGCTGTAAAGCGCGCCTTGGATATTAGAGTTATTGACTATATCAAAGCCAAGTTTTTTGGCAATCGGTCGAAATCTATCAATGATAGCCTTAACTTGTTCACGAGTCTCTATGATTTCTCCTCGAGGAGCAATGGCTTCAAGTTCTTTATCTAAATCCGTGGGAACATATTGCTCTTCTTCTCTTTTTCTTTTTAATCTACTGCGTAACTTTCGTGCAGCATTAAATTGTTTTGACCTTTGTCGTATCGTTGCTGACGGGTTTCTTACCACATCGCTTCTTAGTCCCGCAGTTATAGCATTGAATAATTGCAGGTCATCAAAGTTTTCATTAACCTCTTTATCTGTTGCGGCATCACCGATTGGTGTTCCCGCACGAAGACTATTTTCAAGAGCATCTCTATCAGCAATCGGTTGCCGAGTTACTGGGTCAACTCTCAGAAAGCTTTTAGCTCCTTCTAGCTTGAGTGCGTCCTTAACTTGTTGGCGAATCTCTGGTTCAAAATCTGGTTCATCCTCAACACCTTCAGAAGGCTCTGGGATAGGCTCTTCTTCTGGCTCTGGTTCTGGAGCAGGCTCAGGCGTAGGTTCTGGCTCAGGGATGGGGTCAGGCTCTGGAGCAGGTTCTTCTTCTGGCTCTGGCTCTGGCTCTGGCTCTGGCTCTGGCTCTGGGGCAGGCTCTGGGGTAGTTTCCGGGGCAAGTGCTATCGTATTAGGGTTAGCACCAGTATCCTCAGCGACAAAGCCACGGGCTTCTTCAAAGCTAGTAGCTTCTACCTGAGTTACTAATTTTTCATTGGTATCTGGGTCAGTGTATTCAACCTTAAAAATCTTCTTCTCGCCTTGGCCAACCTCTTCATCAAGTTGACCAATTCTCTCTTGATCGTCTCTCTCTTGTTCCTCTTCGGCCTTGTCTGGATCCTCTTCAACATCCGGTTCGACATCAGCACTTCTGGAGATAGCACCGGAACCACCACCTAGGATACCACCAAGGATAGCACCACCAGCGGCGGCAGCCTTGTATTCCTCAATGGCTTCTGGCGTGTCCATAGGAAGCCCGGCCTGATAACGCTCAAGGACTTGTTGACCTAGCTCAGTAGGAGTCTCAGTAAGCACACCCTGTGCGGTTCCCTTAGAGACTCGAGTAAAAATACCTCCACCCTTTTGAATGGCTGCTGGTACAAATGCCCTACCAACCTTGGAAACAACGAACGCATTGAGAATAGCATCCAGAGAAGCCTGAGGGATAGCAGTCAATAGAGCGGCTCCTTCGTCTACCTCAGTACGATAGCCACGCTCAATAGCTTCCTTCTGACGCTCTCTGTTTCCTCCGTAGAAGAAGGGGAGCATCGAACCTGCGGCTCCTACAAAACCTCCAACAGCACCACCTATTGCCGTGCCTACCACTGGACCTCCGACAAGCGTTCCAATAGCTGCCCCAGCCTTCGCACCAGCAAAGCCACCAGCTAGACCAACCGCACTAATAGGGGCGGATTGAGCAGCCATTTCCGTGACGTATGGAACAAAGCCTTCTGACCTAGGAGCAAACCTACGACGGTCTTCCATCTGGCTTTCTTGCTCCTCTATAACGCTAGCACCTAGTTCCTCGAGCGTCTTCAGGTCAAAGCTTTTACCAATACCTTCTAGGGCTGATCCAAAAACATTTTGCTGAATCGTATCAACGCCGATGGCTATGTTACGGGTTACAAGATTGCCCTCCCGCTTTAGACCCTCAAATCTTTTTTCGTTAGCAAGTGCCTGTAGCTGATCCGGGGTAAGACCTTTATCGTGCTTAAAACTAAAAGCTCTTCCTGTTCCTGGATCTCTAAATGTAGAAGTAGGCATAAGTGTATTAGCTCCAGAAGCTAAATTAAGATGTATTTAAATATTATTGAAAGAAGTTTTGTACCGTAGAATACGTTTCTGAGAATCTGCGTGGATTCACATATGAGCTGGGCATAACAGATTTGACAGCTTTCATCTTGGGTTTTGCGAAACCCATACTCTCTGAGAATGTAGGGTTATCGCCACTTAACATGAAATTTCCAAGAGCTAAAGGAACAGATTGCGCAGTGCTTGCTGCGTCCTGCATCTTTGCATCTATATCCATAATACTACTTAACAGTTGAGAGGCTCGTGAACCGGTCGGTTCTTCCTGCGCGGGCATGCCTGGTGTCTCTACGATTTCTGCTGGTTCGACAGGAGTTCCGTCATCCTCTTTGGTTTCTATAAGTTGAGCATCGTCATATCCGTATAGCTGTGACCGACCAACGTCAGTTTGTAATAACTGTTGAACCAAGGGGTCACTCTCTGGCAAAATTTCATTCCTAAAAGTTGTATCAACAATCCGCCCGCCTTCAATTACCTTATCGTCCGGAAGGAACTCCCTTAGCTTTGTTATATCTCCCATGGTAGGACGTTTGGTTTTATTGGCTTCCATACTAGCCATCTTGAGTTGCATCATTAGTGATATGCTAGGTTTAGCTCCCAGAACAGCAACGACAGGTTTTACGTCACTCATCTCAAATCCCTCTGGGAGACCGAAAAATTCAGCTTGTTCCGGATTTGCCTTTAGGAAACCAAAGACCATTTCTTGAGCCTGTTTGCTAAGAGCTTTTTCTTTTTTCTTTTCTCCAGCAACCTGTATAGCGGAGCCAATGGTAGCACCTAGTTGAGCTAGTGAGTTAGCTCGTATAGTAGCCGCATTTGCAAAGCCACTAAAGTCTGCGTTAGCCAGTTCTGGTCTAATTGTTGTTCCTGCTTGAAATGCCATATTATTTAATTTTTGTATTCATCCACTTGCGAATGATTGATTTTACATGAGGCTTGTTGGAGATGAACTTAGCTATTCTTTCGCCGTACTTCAAATACAGGTTGCGGAACCAGCTTGGTGAATCATTAAACATCCACTCACGGAAATCTATCCATTTAGGATTCTCAATTCCGTAGACCTCACGTGCTACCCAGCATCCACCAGACATAGCACCTACTGCTGACCCCATTACTTGACCGATCATCTGCGTTCTAGCCGCATCACGCGACGCATCAGCCTGAGCCTGCATTCCCTTGAACGTAATGTCCTGTCCACGCTGTTGTAGTGCCGCATTATAACCTACGTTAGCATCGAATAGCTGAGGACCCATTTGACCCTCTGCACCTCGCTGTGCTGCAGACAGTGATTGACCACCAAGAGTAATGGCAGAAGAAGAACGGCCCAAGATAGTATTACCTATGTCACCCGCTAACAAACGGTTTTGATTGAACGCTTGCTGTCCCATACCTGCGGCTTGGCCACGAAGACCGGAAAGATATTGCTCACGGCCCATGAGTTGTCCAGCGATTGCACTCTGATCGGTTACACGCCCTTGACGCTGTGCCATTCCTAGTGCCTGCTGGTCCACTAAGCGTTGTTGCTCAGGGTTAAGACCCTGCGAACGCTGATAAAGATCATCTGCCATAGCAGTCTGCTGCTCGGCAAGTCCTGTGCTGTAGGGGTCGGCATCACGGTAAGCATCGACCACTTGAGGTGCGAACTCCTTCAATGCCGATACATCATCAGCACGTTGTAAGCCTAGTTGCTCACGTTGTAAATCACCTGCCCGTCTTGACTGATCTTCAAGTAATTGAAAAAGTCCCTTCTGTCCCTTTTGTCCTGCAATCTGTTCCATTTCAGCCTTCACTGAAGCAATCTGAGATGCACGATTTCCTCCAAGAGATTCAGCTATACTCCGCACCTCCGCCTCGTAGGCTTCTAATTCTTTCGGGCGGTTTATTGAGTTCATCATTTTTCTAACCCCAGAACTAGAACTAGCCATCCCTCCGTAGCTACCTCCATAAGAACTACCTTTTTCCCCTGGAGCTGGACCTGCTGCTGCCCTAGCAATCTTCATTGCCTCTTCGCTACTTAAAGATCCTTTGCCTGCTTCAAGCCCAGCTAGCTTGGCTTCGAGTCGTCTGTATTGAGGATTATCTGTTCCTCCAGGAAGGCCTTCAGCCATTACATTAATGTCCTGCAGCTCTAGAGCCGTATATTGAGGACGATATCGCGATTCTGCCCCGATCAAACGCTCCTGTAGTCTAGGGTCTGTAATTCCCTGGTAAGAGCCGCCGAAGTCCTTGCCGAATAAGTATTCACCCATTGACTTTCCGGGGTCAATAGGTGGTGGCATTTTTGGGCTGCTACTACCGCAAAAAAGTATTAAGTTACTTTTACAAAGGAATGACCAAAGCCATCGGTTGATGGGTTCAAAGATAAATTTAAATAATTTCATTAGATACAAACAGGTTAGTTTTCCATATGGGCGAGTATCCAAACTTCTGCATATGGTTGATGTAAGGTGAGTTATTATTGCAAGCGATAAAATAACCATTTGGAGATCTGTCATCCATTATTGTCCGAAAGGTATTATTAAGTATCAGGGACTCCTTGGCGTTTATACCGTCGGACTTATGCCAAACCATGACCAAGGGTATTGAGCCAAGCGACCAGCCACCAACTACTTCGTTACCCTTCTCAATAATATGAGTAGGGTAAGTCATATTGTCATTGTCCGCAATAGCGGCATTAATAACAAGTTGTTGCTCCTCTGGAGTTCTTATCTTTCTGGCTTTAGGTAATGGCATGGAAGTTAAGGTAATATATCAAATTGTATTAGTCCACAACCTTATGTATAAAGTCAATGGCTTGTAGGAGGGGGTTCATTAGTGACCAATGGCATTCCACTTGTAAGTCATATTCATATTTGCGCCTGAAATGTTTCCAACTTTTGCGGTAAATGCACTTGTAGAACTTGCGGTAATTCGCTGCGCGCTGACCAGGTCTGCACTGGTAGTATTCTTTACATTATCGTTGGGTTGACCTTGTACTTGTAGTAAAGCAGTCGGAAATGTAATTGGAAAAGAAACAGAAAAAGCTTCTCCTGGGGCGATATCTGTATCCGTGGACTCTCCCCACTGCATAATTAATCCATTGGGTAATTTAACATATCCATTTGTTACCGCACTAACAGTTCCATCAGCATACGCTTTAATGTTACCCTGGGTTGCACCCTTGGTATCACTAGTTCCTAGTGCATCATCGTCAATCAGTATACCAGAATCACCTACAATATCTACAGCAGTAGGCGAAGCAACGCCGCCTGATACATTAGCAAGGACCGTCTGGTCAGCCTGAGTAGCTATCTTCGATAGGGTTACGTTAGCATCTTTAATCTTTACTGTCTCTACGGCATCAGTACCAATCTGAGCTGCGGCGATTGTACCCACTGCCATCGCCCCTCCAATTAGGGTCATCGTACTGCCGTCAACAGCGTCGGATGAGTTAAAGGTAGCCCCTGAGATTACTTGGTTAAGTTTATCCGCTGATAGCTGTTCGCCGTTAGCAAAGATTTTTCCTGATGTTATAACAGACATAATTTTAAATTGTTAAAATGATTGCAGTAAAGAGTTCGTTATCGACCAATGGCTTGCCAGTATGCGCTGCCATCGCAACTAACATTCATTCCCGATGTTGTCAATGAATCAACGGCAGCCTTACCACTATATCCAGAACTTTGAGTTAGGGTTGCTCCATTATTTGGGCAAGCATAAGCTGCTATAACTCCATTTGGAAAGTCATCGTCAAAGGATACGGAAGTTCCACTTGTTGCTGCGTTTACAATTCCAAACTTCATAATTAAACCATTAGGAAGTGTTACGCTTTCAGTGTCACTAGCTACAGAAGCACCCGCTACATTGTTGACTTTCATCTGTGCTTTTGGTGCTGCGTCAGCATATGCTTTAATACTTTGTTGTGTAGCACCACGAGTAGCTGAACCTCCAGCAGTATCGCTATTGTCAAGCATATCATCGTTGTCGAAAAGAACACCAGCATCTCCACTGTCCCCTATAACTACACCTACTTCTTCTACATCTCCTTCGCTGGCAGAAAGTCGGCCAAGAACTTGGGCTGTGCTAATGTGCTGCATCTTAGCGAATGTAACGCCAGTTGTCTTGCTTGAGCTGTCAGCAATCTTAGCAGTTGTTATCCCTGCATCTTTCAATCGAAGCGCATCAGAATTTACTTCTATCGTGGATCCGTCCACGGAGTCCGTTGATATTTTAGCGTTATTGACAGCATTATTGAGCGTAGTTGATGTTACTGTATCGGTTGCCCCGAACGCATTGCCTGTTATAAATCTTGCCATTATATTGATTTCTGTGTTGATCTAAAGGAGGTTGATCCTTGAGTTTGTAGTGACCTAATTCTTGGCCGTCCTTGTGTATTGTTTACTGTAAATTGAATGCCGTGTCCTCTACGGTTACCTATTCTACCACGGATGGACACATCCTCTGCCTTCGCTAAATCAGCGTTGTCATTAAAGCTGTTCAGGGTTCCTAATGCGAATGTACCGTCCGGGTTCTCAGTCTCCGCTGATAGGTTAAAGTTGCTGGCATTGTCCGCACTACTTTCTACGTGCATCTGGAACTCTTTCCAGTTCTTTCTGGTCATGTTACCAAAGGTGTACTGACGGGTAGTGATACTTCCCTTGATGTTTTTGGCTACATCAGAACCTCCAATACTTACATTGATTAAGTCATCGCCCTGTAGTCTAGAATCCAGCTTATGGATACCACCTAATCGGTTAATTGCATAAACACCTCGATTGCTGCCTTCACCAGAAACTATTAGATTCTCAATGTCCCATTCGCTGTTATCAACACTATCAATGCTTTCCCATTGTTTGTTTAAAAAATTGTATATAAGTATAGCGTTGTTGCGAAGCGCATCATCTAGGGGTACGGCTATGAAGTAACGGTTATCAAAGTAAACGGCTACAGACTGAGTCCTTTGGTCCTTGTTGATTCTCTTTATTGTTTCGTTGATTGACTCACTAAGTGGTGTTTCTGTTCCACGAAGGTTGTACTCATCAAAGAATTGAGTACTATAAACACCGTTGTCGGACAAAAAGATTACTTGATTTCCTACCTGTTTAATGGTTTGTCTAGCTACACAGCCAACCTCATCAGTCAATAGTTTATTTCTAGCGGACTGTAGTGCCGTTGTATTAGATATTAAGTGAATGCTGTTACGGTTAAACACCATTAAGTTATCCTCAGAAAATGAGTGCAGACCTACCGTAAAATCAGCCTCACCTGCGTTGAATCTGTACTGAGCGTAGATTTGGTCATACGTGTCGCTGTCCAAAATATCAGAAGCAATGACCTCATCTAGGATTCCCCTTGATGTGTATGAGTTAGCACTTTCATTTACTGAGAATTGAAAAGGCATAACCAGTCTGCGCTGATGGTATACAGCAAATTCTGGGGCAGGCATATGAGTGAACCCAAGACCTACGGATAATTGTTTTATAAAAATTGGGTTGGATGCACGAACTTCGGCTGATGTTTTAGCATCTTTAATTAATCCCGGATCTACAACAAAACTGATACCCGCTGCTGGAGCAACTGTGCCAGTAACATCAGATGCAGTAAATGTTGATGCAACTTCTACCTCAAATTCAGTACTGCTGTTTACTTTTGAAACAGCATTATTGCCATTTAATCCAGCATCAAGACTCGCAAAAGTAATGGTTTGATTTAAAGAAAGACCGTGTACCGCACCCGTTGTTACCGTAATGGTAGTGCCGCTTACCGAAACTCCACTAACCGCTACAGTGCTACCTGAAGAAAATGTTTTTTGAACAAAAAATTGAGATGGCACTGTTAATCCGCAGGAAGCTGTAGGACCATCATCATTCATAATTAAAGTATTACCAAAAATAAATGATTGAGATGTGTGCAACGAACCAACAGAATTGATAATAGAAAAATCTTTTACGGACGAAACAATTGAAACAGGCTGTGCATAAGTCCCGCTTGCTACTTTAGAAAACGCAGACGTTGCTATGCCAGTTCCAGAACCTCCACCGGTAGCAGTAAAGGTAACGCCTATGGTATCTGCTGACGCACCAATCGCTTGGAAGTCAGTGTTTCCAACTGAAGTTATCGTGTATGTTTTGCCTATTACAAAATTTCCCGCTACAACATCACTAAAGGAACCATCCCACTCCAGTGCCACTTGACCCCTCCGAAAGATAAACACTTTATTAAATGCTTGAAGCATTGATGATTCCGGAGGCACAGTTTCGGCTGTTGGGTAGAAAATACCTACAGTAGCGTTCGTTAATAGATTCTTAGCAACAACCTTAAGATTGGATGCAATTAATATATACTGACTGGCATTTTCATTTGGGTCACTGAATGCAGAACTCGCATAGACCTCAGTAATTTGCCCTTGGTCAAGCACCGCGTTAAAACCAATAACTGCCTGTGTTGTATTAGCATTTAATGTAAATGATAGCTTTTGGGGCAATACGATGGGAGCCGTATAAGTTTCATTGCTACCAGAAAGAGCGTATTTAAGTGTCCGTGTGTCCCCGTTATCAGTCACGGAAACAAGGGTGCGTAAACCATTGGGGTCAACCGTAAAAGATGAGCCGCTAGGTCCTAGTCCTTCTACGGTAACAACATCGTCCGCTGCAAATGTATGACCAGCTTCTACGGCTGGGTCATCAATGATAATGTTAGCCTGATTATCAGCACCAACAAGGCTAGCTGATTCAATAGTCGTAGGAAGCATAGCCGTGCTTCCATTGCCAATCTCTGCCGTAGAAGGAAGTCGAAATACAGTGCCACCTACGGCAAACGGGGCTTCAATGACCTCGATACCCTTGCGGACTTGTGCTTCACCGTTGCGATCCAGTCGAATGTTCTGGGAGTCAACCAGCATCCCGCCCTGTAACTGATCAGGTCTAAGCCTATTATTAAACCCAGCGAAACCTACATCCCCGTCATTAAGGATGCGGTCGTCTAAGTTAGCGTATGACCTGTATTCTTGCATTAATTATTTTGCGGCTCGATTCAATAGGGAGTTAAGTCTTGCTCGTTCTCTTTTTGCTAGCCCAGGGCTGACTCGATCGAGTCGAGCAAGTTGTTCACGTTGCTTGGCTGTATACTTGGCATCCTTGGAGTTAGAATTGACGGGCTTATTTGCTACGGGCGTGGTCGGCTTAGGTGTTGCAACAGGCTTAATACCGGATGACTTCTTATCTGCTTTAGCTGCCTTAGCTTCTTGAGCCTTACGATAGCGGAATTTACTTTCTTGCGCCGCAGTTGTTCTACCCGCCCTTACGTCTTTATATTTAGGACCCTTTGCCGTTACATTTACCGGCGGCAGCACTATGTCTACCCTGTCCGCTGAGGAATCAACTTGGCGTTCTAATCTTTTTGCGTTAGCGCGCTTCATACGTGCCTGTCGGTTTAATTTATTTCTCATTGTTGTTACTACAGATTATTAACATTTCCAACGCTTCAAGGCAAGTGCCTTTCGTGTTGGTCTTCCTTTTGAATCCTTCATTGGACCCTTAACACCAGACATTCTGGCACAAAATGATTTCTTTCTCGCTAGCTTCTTACCCTTCGGCTTGGATTCCGTGACCGGAGCCTTGAGGTTAGCACCCGTCTTGCGCTTGAAGTAGGCACGACCAGCCGCCGTGAGTCCTCCCTTTTCGCTTTTGTGTTCCTTCCTCATTTAGTTCTTACCTTTGCTTTAGGTGTATTTGCTACGACTGTTCTTCCTTTGGCTCCTGCCTTTTTCTTTTTTCTAGCTGTGCTTGCTCTCTCTGCTTTCGTAAGACTGAGAGCCTTTCTTTTAGGCAAGCAACGGTCAGGGTTCTTCTTATCCTTCGACGTTCCGCAAGGTCCTTTGATAGATCCATCAGTTCCTATCCTTACCCAGTTCTGCTCTCTCCATTGTTTTAGCTGAGCCATTATGTTCTTTTACGTTTAGCACTCTTGGATTTCTTAGCGTAGTTAGGGTCCTTGCAATACTTGGATGCAGCCATATTGGCATAGGCGGAGGGATACGTATCAAACGTACGTCTAGCCCAGGCCTTACCTTCTGGGCATATCTTACCTCCACTCTTTGCTTTCTTAGGCATTGGCTCTAGCTTTAGCTGTTTTACTTAAGTCCTTGAAGTGAAACAACTTGACGCTAGTCTTAGTGTGCGACTTGTTGGTATGCAGACTTCCGTTAGGCATCTTGTGAGATGAACCTTTATGTAAACTGCCGTCCCTCTTGTAGTGCTTAACGCCTTTCATCCTTAGTATTTCTTTTTAGTTGTTTTCTTAACAGGTCTTTTAACTTTTGGTTTTTTTCCGTACATAATTATTTGATTGGTTTTCTGGCGAAAGCCTTGCTTGCATCTGTCATATTTACTTTTCCTGATTTATACCCCTTTGGTGGTGTCAGTGTGGTATTAAGACGTTTGACTACGGCATTCATTTCTTCCGCCATTTTGTTGTATTGCGGGGGTAATTTAACTGGAGGTGTGGGTGCAGATGGTTTTTTCCCAGGTGCAAAGGCTTTGTCCGCATCCTTCATAAACTGTGGTTTTTTAATTTTTTTTCCTGAGGACATAATATTATTTGATTTGAGATGAACCAAAGTAGAATCCTACGATGGCTAAGGCAGTCTGCCTAATTTCTGGTAAAATAACAAAGCCCTGCACAGTGTCCCATTTAAGAGTCTTGAATAGCCCTAGAAAGCCGTTTGTCTCTCTACCTATGGTTACCCCTACGTCAGTCCACGCAAAGACGAATGGGGCTACTACGATGGCAAAGATTGTGCATACGACTAGAAACCTGCGAACTATGACCCCACCGTCACGTTTTGCTGCAGCATCAGCCGAGGCATCTGCACCTTTTTGCGCACCAATCATACGGTTAAACTGACTAGCCTGGTGTTGAACCTGTGCGCCAATTAGCTTCATTACGAAACCACTGATCCCTCCTCCGAGCATTGCTATTAGTTCTGGTGTCATATTATTTCTTTCTAAGTTCGTTGATTACTTTAATTGCTGATGCTGACATATATATAAAGGTCGCAAGACCTACGCAGAAACCAAGCAGTTCGTTAATGGAAGCTAATTCAATAGTAGCGATAAATCCTCCTGTTCCGATTGTTGATCTGTATATAATATCTTGCATAGCATTTAGTCCTAGTCAGGGTCAGGTAAGGGTGTGTAGTGATCAACAGTTGATGACTCCTCGGACTCGTCCAGGTCATAGTTAGTTACGTCCAATGCCCACATATAGTCAATGGTTTCGTCTGGGTAGGTAAGCCAGCGTGTGCCTTGACCATTGTCCTCAATCCAGTAATCAAAGCCAAGTTCTTTGCCTTCTTCGTCGGCACGCTCAATGGCAGCTTCTTTGCTTGCGTATATTAAGTAAAGCATTAGAATATTGAGTAGTGGCTGTTAATATTAGTTTCAAGGGCTACACGGTTAGAGGATTGGTCAGAGTTGTAAATGATTACCTCCTGCATTGACCCGTCGTAAAATCTAGCACCTGAAGAACCTAGAACGCTATTTTGGTTTATATCCGTAGTCCCAGCGTTTAAGGCACTAGTCGGTGTTCCGTTTTTAGCAAACAAGGAAGACGTTCCATTGTATAGTGCAAATATCAAGGACTTGTCAGTTGTAATTGCAACCCCAGTGCCAACGCTAGCTCCAGTGCTAAACATTCTGTAATCAGTTCCTGATTGGTCTAATAAAGTTCTTGGGTTTGCACCGCTAGAGCTATCGAAAAATTCATTTGAAGTAGCAGTAGTTGTGTCCGACTGATGAACCATAAAGATGCTACTTGCTTGCGATAGGTCAGCTCCAAAATTAATAGAAAATGTATCATTAGTTCCATCAAAGTCTAACTCATTTAGCAAAGTTCCAGAGTTAACAATCTTAGGTTGGCTTCCAGCAGTTTCTTGCACAGCATCCTTGCCGTTACCTGACTGGTCATACCAAGTCTCTACAAAGCCCGCACCCTTGAATGCAGTAACTTGAAAGTTACTAATATCAAAGTCAGCATTATCATCGCCTTCTGAAAATGTTAATGAACCCGCCTCATCGCTATCATATGTAAACTCAAAGGAGTAAGAGGCAGTTGAATTAACTGATATAGCACTGTCAGAAACTACGTCCACCAAGTTACTTCCCGACAGAGCGGTAGCTTTTCTTGGAATAAATTGAGGA
>Ga0209535_1002109_pt1 | contig 13039 bp, 15 predicted proteins | sample LinPmetageLP28_FD_184041 | JGI IMG/M metagenome (GOLD analysis project Ga0209535, IMG submission 184041) | Marine viral communities from the Pacific Ocean - LP-28 (SPAdes) (version 2) | ecosystem: Environmental > Aquatic > Marine > Oceanic | place: Pacific Ocean | collected 2009-08-22
GACATCAACGGTAATGTTGAGATAAGTGGAACAGCCACTACAACAGGTGTACACACTTTTACCGCAACTCCGGTATTCAGTGCAGACGCAACTTTTTCAGATGATATTGCCCTACTCTCAGACAGTGCAGTAATCACTTTTGGTGCAGATTCAGATACAAGTTTGACACACACAGACGGAACAGGTTTAACTTTGAATTCAACAAACAAACTTTGTTTCAATGATGCATCTCAGTTCATCCAAGGTATTAGTGCAACAGTTTTAGGACTTGGTGCAACGGATGAGATCGACTTAACTGCAACAGCCATAGACATTAATGGCACAGTTGATATCAGTGGAGCAACTACCGTTGCGGCAATCACAGCATCGGGTACGGCGACATTGAACGGTGCTGTAAATATCGCAGGCGCGGTAGGCATAGGTGACTTAAACATCTTGGCAGATGGTACAATTACAACTGACACAAACGGTGACGTCGTTGTTGACCCAGCTGGAACAGGTGCTATTGTTTTAACTGGACCGATCACACACACAGGAACACAGACAACAACAGGACAACTGAACGTTGATGCCTTGAGATTAGACGGAAACGTATTATCTTCAACATCAGGGTCGATAACATTGACACCGGCAGACGGCGCAAACTGTACTGTGTCTGGAACCAACGTAAGGTTCACTGCGGGAGAGGCTAACTTCACGTTGTGTGAGGCAACAACTTTAAGAGCAAACGCAATACAGAATGACACTTCCGATGGAGACTTGGCCATTTCGACACAGGGTACAGGTGCGGTGACGGTCGCTTCACAACTTACATTGACAGGATCATTCCTACCAGCCATACACACTTTCACGGCAACTGACGCAGTAACAATAGCTGAACACGCCGGCAGAACTTTACTACTTGGTGAAGTTGGTGGTAACGCGGCAGTGACTTTAACACTACCAGCGGCTACTGGTACAGGTGCAGTATACAAATTTATCGTAAGCGTGACGAACACATCAAACTACAAGATACAGGTGGCAGATGCAACAGACACTATCGACGGTATCATGATGTATTTAGATGAAGACGGTACAGCAGTATCGGCCTTCCCAACAGTGGCGGCTTCTGATACTATCACACTTAACGGTGGTACACAGGGTGGTATAATTGGTGATTATCTTGAGTTGGTTGATATAGCTACCAACCAATATCACGTAAGAGGTGTGATGAGGGTGGCGGCAGGTGCCAACCCAGCAACACCATTTAGTGCGGCAGTTAGTTAATAATTAATCGTTAACAACACAATACAGTAAGTCTTCTACAACACAAGAATGAAGAGACATTATAACAAACAAAGACAGTATAGGTCTCCACAATCAGAGATTAAACGGTTGGAGGAAGCCATACGACGTGAGCAGGACACAACGGAACGGGAGTCGCTAAGACAACATCTGGAACATTGGATTCGTACACAGAATAATCATAGGTAATTGCGAATAAATACCCTTGTAAGGAGTATTTTAATGGCAACACCAGTGTGGACTACCACAGCAGGTAAAATTGCATCAATAGACGAACAAGCATCGTTTTCGCTACAACTAGAAGCGAATACTAGTGATTCAACGGCCATTGTATACTCACTGATTGCAGGTAGCCTACCATCAGGAATGTCTCTTACTTCCACAGGCTTACTAACAGGAACCCCGGCTGAGGTTGCCAAAAGAACTCTTTACACCTTCGTCGTGCGAGCCACGGCCGGATCCGCAATCACCGACAGAACATTCACGCTAGATGTGTCAGGTGCAGATGCACCCGCATTCACAACAGTTGCAGGACAGCTGAACCAACCTTTATCCACAGTCTACACCGTTGACAGTTCATCAACCTGTGACAGTATATTGACCACAGCTGATGTTACCGGGAACGTTACAGTGCTTGATGGTTCTTACATAGAATACGATATAGTTGCAACAGACACAGACACTGCCGCAGGACAGAATCTAGTCTACGAAGTTGTGCAAGGAGCACTGCCGCCAGGAGTAACCATGACAACAGGTGGTAAGATTTCTGGAATAGTTCGTCTGGCAATCGATGAGGCCTATGGCCCGCAGGGTGGTTATGACTTTGATCCTTTCCCAGATTTTTCAGCACTTACTCCAAGTGATGGTGGTGAACCAACAAATTTAAGAAACATCTATGACAGGACTGTGGTTTCAAAATCCAAATCAGTGAACTATGATTTCATTGTAAGGGTAACAGACGGCGTATCTAGCACCGATAGGAATTTTAATATATTTGTGTACTCCGCAGATTATTGGGTTGTATCAAATTCAAATGTAACAATTGACCAGACGTTGATTGGAACAAGTTTCATTACAATGGATGCTCACACAGGAAGACCTCCTGTGTTCACAACAGAGTCGGATCTTGGAACATTCAGACATGACAACAAAGTTCTCATCAGGATCGATGTTTCAGACTTTGATCCATTACAAGCTGACCTAGAATACACTGTTACATCTGGTTCATTACCCACAGGGCTTTCCATAGACATAGATTCGGGGGAGATATTTGGTACTCTTGCAAGGCAAACGGCTATAGAAGTCGATCATACATTTACAATAAAGGCCAACAGGGTTGTTGCAACTGGTCTTAACACGTTCTCCGAAAGAACTTTCACCATGAAAGTGGTAGGTGAAATTGACATAGGCATTAATTTCACAACATCTGCACTAGTTGGAACGTTGACAGCTGACATACCAAGCACGTTATCTATAGATGCAGAAGCAACAGTATCTAATCGAGTTTTAGATTATAGTATTACATCAGGATCTTTGCCAACAGGTATTATACTGTCATCACAAGGAAATCTTGTAGGCACTATTGATCCAAATAATTTTACGGATTCAACAAGAGCCTACACATTTACAGTCACAGTAAGTGACCAATATCAAACAGCTTCTACGTCTAAAGAATTTACATTGAACATCAACATACCTTACACTTCCGTGCGATATGGAAACATGACAGGACATGCAACTTCATTGATCGATCAAAATATTTTTTATAACATATCTCAGAATCCAAATATTAATAATACTGACTACATTTACAGGCCAGAGGACGATAATTTTGGAATGAAAAACAAACCGAACATGTTGATGCTTTCTGGTCTCGAGTCACAGACACTAACAGAATTTCAAAACCAGATGGAGCAAAATCACTCACCAAAAACGCTTTACTTTGGAGACATCAAAACTGCTGTTGCTAAAGAAGGTACAAACACGAAATATGAAGTTGTCTATGTAGAAATTAAAGACCAATTGGTAAACAAAAATGGACTAGCAGTTTCTAGTGCAATAAAACTCAGAGATGCTGTCACAAAACCATTACTTGGTCCAAGAGCTTCGAGCATGAATGCTACAGCGGACTACATCAACTACGAAGTAACCACAGACGGTGGACTGTCTTTTAGCACTTCAGGATCTAAAGTGAGATTTGCAAACCAGTTGAGTGCTGATCTAGGATTCATTGAAACTGTGTATCCAAATGCTGTTGCAAACATGCGATCAAGAATGAAGAGCCTTGGTCACAAAGAATGGGACTACTTGCCTCTTTGGATGAAGACTACACAGAGCGGGGACCTAGCACCACTGGGATATGTAATGGCGGTACCGATTTGCTATTGCAAACCAGGAACATCTGCACTGGTCAAGAAGAGAATTGAAGACGGCAACTATAACTTTAAAAATATATCATTCACCATCGACAGATACATCGTAAGCAAGAGCAAGGTTGCTACAGAGACTTTCACTGGTGATGGTTCTACAACAGCATTTGAGGTATCAGAATTGATACATGAACAGGATATTTTAGTCAAGGAAGGGACTGCAACTGTGTTTGTTGGCCAGGGCGTGACCGCCGACAACAACATTAAACCAACTTATCTCACTGCCGACGGTGTCATTAGATCAGCGGATCATGAGTTTGGAATTACATTGACGCATAACACAACAACCAAGAAAACCACAATTACTTTTACCAAAGAAGTACCGTCAGCAGGTACAATAATTAAGGTGGAACGTGCCAACGATAAATATCTTAAATTTAGGGACAAAGGAATTTAATAATGGCAAGTAAAATAACACCAGGTAACGTAGACGGAGCATATCCAACAGCAGGGCAAGACAACAGCTCTCAAGGATTCAGAGATAATTTCACTGCGATAAAAAATAATTTCACAGAAGCAGTCACGGAGATTGTTGAGCTACAGACAAACAAAGCTAACATGAACGCGGCCAGTAATTTCACAGACAATGAAATTACAAGAGCCAAATTAAAAGACACATCAGAAACAGTTTATGCTCATGGAAGTGTGTCCGGTGGGGCAATTACTTTGAACCACGAAAACGGACATTACCAAACTGCCACTGTAACCGCATCAACTACTTTTACATTTACAAACTTTCCACCCTCAGGCGCTTTGGGTAGGATCATACTAGACATAATTGTGGCTCCAACGGCATCTACTTTGACATTTCCAACTGCTACAATAAAAGCAGACAATGTCCACGGCAGTGACGGAACATCTGATCAAATTAGCCCGGGCTTGGGTAGGGTAATGTACGAATTCATGACACCGGACGGTGGAACAACTGTGTTAATGCATCAGCTAGGTAAACAATACGCATAATAACAAAGGAGTATAATGTACTTCCATCCATTACAAGAAGAGATAGGCAACATGTCAGAGGAGGACATCTCCAAAAGAATCAAAGAATTATCTAGGAAAGTTGCAATAGCAAGGCGTGGAAGAAATCCAGAGATGTTGCAAAACTTACAGATGGCTCTTAAGACATATCAGGATGCCGTAAGACAGAGGCGTATAGAGGAATGGCACAAGAACAACAAAAAGTTGAGAGGCGAGCCAGACCTAGGTGACTTGGTCAACATCGACTAGTAAATAGTTTTGATGTCAAACACATTTACTTGGAAGACAAAATTCAAATCAATTATAATAGTAGACGGTGAACTGTTCGCAAATGAATACAAACTAAATGTATCATTAACTCCACACACAGCAAGTCTTAAAGAACAAACAGAATATTTTGATAGGCTGAAGAATCTTTTTGAGCAGGTGTTCGCCAACACAATTACAACGTGGAGAGATGAACCTCTCTACAACACATTAAAAAAAAGCACCACAAACAGATTCATTGAATTACCAAAACCTCCATATGATCAAATCATGGCCGCAGTATGTTTTTGCAAAGCAAATGCTATACTGGCCAGCAAGATTGTTATTAATCACATTGAATTGTCATCCTGGCAAGGCGATGGTATTACCTACACGGTTGACAAAGACAGCAAAGAGCTTATACTGTTAGATAGGCCCGACTGGTTTTCAGCAAAATACAGCAATTTTGATCCATGGTGGTTAAGGGCAGACACGGCAACATATGATCAAGAACTTGACAAAGGCATATACACAGGACACTTCAGTTGGAACAATCATAATATTCCTGTTGACAAACAGCACGAGTACCATGCTAAAATATTTGAGTTCCAACCAAAGGTTTTAGATGGCGGTAAAGACAAAGATAAATGATCACGGTGACGTTATATTCTCAGAAGAGGATGTAATAGATTTACTATACACAGATCCAGATTTCGACACAACAAAATTATATTTCAGTGACATTGCAAAGTACACTGACAGTTTGAAAGAACTTGGAATAGACTTGCCAGTAATAAACACAGCACCAGAAAGGTCGGCCCTTACTGAATTTGACAAATTAAATTGCGAAAAGTGGTACATGCCTGAGAAGTATTACCAAATAAATGTTTTAGAATGGTTATTGGACAAGTGTCAAAACGATGAAGAAAAACTACGGGTACAGATGGAGTATGACCTATTCGAGAAGAAAAACTTTCTACGTGTGTTACAGTTTTTAATATATTTTATAGATACTCTCAGAGCCAACAACATAGTTTGGGGTGTGGGCCGAGGATCAAGCGTGGCTAGTTTCTGTTTGTTTCTAATAGGTGTACACAAGATAAATCCTTTGCTGTACAATTTGGACATCACCGAATTTCTAAGATGATAAGTAATTTATATAGGAGCATATTATTATGGTAGCAAGAGCACCCAGAAAAAAAATGTACAGATCAATGCAAGGACGTATGATCGACATAGAAAAATTAAGAGCGGCCAATGAATCAGTGCAGGCAGTTGGCAACATGAACGTCAACGCAAGAGGCGATGTAATAGGAGCAGGTGGAAAAATTGTAACGCCCAAAGAAACTGTAATTAAAAAGTATTACGAACAACCAAAAGGCATGGTCAGTGACACAGTGGTCAGTAAGCCAATGCCAGCCCCAAGGAAAGAGCCACCCAAACCTGTAGCTAAACCTACCCAGGCGGCTTCTAAACCAGCACCTAAGAAAACAGTATCTAAACCAAAAACAGAAGCAAAAAGTAAAAAAGGTATAGACGCGGCACTTGACGGCTTAGAATAAATCAGTTATAATAGTTCTATAATGGACATTAAATCAGCACAGGCAAAAGGATTCGGTGGAGATGGTGGTAAACAATACACTATAGAGAATGATATCACACCCTTAAAGAAAAGGGTATTGGTATCTGACATGCACTTTGGCGAGACTAAATCCAAGGGCGGAATCATACTAGTCGATGACGACGGTACTGCAGAAGGTATTCACCCGAGATGGGGTAAGGTTTATGCGATAGGAAACCAACAGGATGATGTCGAGGTCGGCCAATGGGTGCTTGTTGCACATGGCAGGTGGTCAAGGGCATTTAAAATTAAGAGAAAAGAGAAAGGTTCTGCTGGTGACATAGGTGTTGAACTAGAAGTGAGAATGATAGACGAGAATGATATCTTGCTAGTCTCAGATGAGGAACCAGATTTCAATACACACAAGGCAGGGTACATCAACATGGGTGGTGCCCAACAGATGACTAAACTCCCTGGTAATGATTAAAGCTCAGGAAAATACAAGAGAACTTGATACAAATAATTTAGGCATAGGATGGTATCCCCCTTATTCTAATGACAAAGACTTGTTACAGGCCCGGGTAAATTTTTTCCAAAATTTTAAAAATAGAACAATTAAGTACATTACTTCAGAGTACATTGACTTTATTGATGATTTTGAAAAATCTCTTCATAAAAATCAAAACATTTCGATCAGCGGATTGGAATCATTCAAACAGAAAGATGTTATCACAGGATGTCAGCATTTTATAGATCAGCTGATAATGACCCATGGGCTTGACAACCTGCAGGTGTTTAAAGGTGGTTACAATTACTATACAAGGCTTAACAAGAACTTTCATTTTGTTGATGTGGACACACTGGAAGCTGGAAAACCTTTAGTTCTAGAATACCCATTTCCGGGCACCGGAACAGAACATCCTGATTTTCAGAAGATAGTAGAAAAATCAAACAGACTCGGAATAGACATCTATCTAGATTGTGCATGGTTGCCACTATCATGGGGACTAAACCTTGATGTAAATGAGCCATGTATCAAAGGCATTGCGATGAGCCTAAGTAAATGCTTTGGACTGCATTGGTCCAGAATCGGTGTAAGGTGGATGAAGGAAAATACAGAAGACACAATATCTATTGAAAACGAATTTAGAATGGTATCCTTCCCAAATATTATGGTTGGAAAATACTACTTAGATTGTTTTCCCATGGATTTTTTAATAGGAAAATATAAAGACAAATATTTTGACAAATGTAAGGAGTTGGATCTTATGCCAACAAAAAATATTATTAACGCATACAGCAAAAAAAGGCAATCGATGGTGGGTATTGCAAACGCTGTTTTAAAAAATGATTAAAACACACACTTGTTACGTCTGTAAGAAAACTTTCATAAATGCAATATATTGGTATGACAGTTTATACGACACAAAATACGACAAACGGATAATAAGGCCTTTCTGTGGTCCACCTTGTGCAAACAAGTACAGGGAAATATCAGATGTTAATGATTACCCACAGAGAAAGCCTTTGCCACGTGGACCAGAATGGCAGATAGTACAGGATATAAATCACATAGAATATGAAAGCGATTAAAATTAAAAAAGTAAAAGTTGAAATAAGCAAACTGGTCACCATGGCAGATATGGGACTGGGTGTAGAACGTCCTCTGAACAAAGAGAAGAGGTCATGGATTAATAAACTTAAAAAAGAAGGTGCCTGGGATCCTATCCTGGTTACACCAATAAAAGATTCAGGATACTACCTACTCACAGATGGCTGGCATAGAGTACAGGCCGCAAAAGCACTTAAAAGGAAAACCATGAACGCACTACAACTTCCAGTCAACGCAGGATTAAGCATGGCAAAGGCCAACAAGATATTGAGGGACGTAGATAGAGAATTTGGCTTTAAACTCAATTGTAGCGACATAATAGGACACTGGGCCATGATGGAAACTCTTTTAGAGTAGTTGACAGACTAGATAAGTAGTTTATAATTATTATAAAGAAGGAATCCTCGTGGTTCCTTTTTCCAATTAATACTAACCATTGCAAATAGTTTGCATTTGCAACAAAGAGGAAATACATTATGGAACTAAAAGAAAGTAAGACGGCCCAGAACCTTAAAGATGCGTTCGCGGGTGAGTCTCAGGCCAATCGAAGATATCTTTATTTTGCACAAAAGGCCGATATAGAAGGAGCACCAGATGTTGCATCTGTGTTCAGAAGCACTGCGGAAGGTGAGACTGGCCACGCACATGGACATCTTGAATACCTAGAAGAAGTTGGGGATCCAGCAACAGGAGAAAAAATGGGCGAGACAGCTGACAACCTTAAATCAGCAGTCAAAGGTGAAGTGCATGAATACACAGACATGTACCCTGGTATGGCAAGAACTGCCAGAGAAGAAGGATTTGAAGAAATTGCTGATTGGTTTGAAACTCTAGCTAAAGCTGAAAAATCTCACGCAGGTAAATTCCAAAAGACACTGGACGCCTACGAATCACAAAAGTAATATTCTTTTACAACTAGTAAGGCGGTAATACGCCGTCTTACTGTTGACACATTTCTTATATCTGTTATAATACAAACATGGTACAACGTTTTGGTTTCTGCTGTAAATGGCTCAACGACACTAGCGAATTTGGTGGCATGAAAGTCAATGCCAAAGACAGAGAACTTAACGGCAGATCAACTACCATGCGTTGGTTAAGGGAACACAAGGACGAAGCCGAACAGCGACAGTGGGATATAATGACACACAACACACTGGCGGCACGTAGACTAGTGCAACGTGTTGGCTCCCTACCACCAGAACGTAGAATGGTTAGGCTGGGTAGTGAAATGCTACAGGGCTACACAGAGAAAGACTGGAAAGCATGGTGGCAGAGACCCGAATTACAAACTCACCTGGCAAACTTGTTCGCACCTGTTGGCGAGATGGCCCGTAAACTTGACGTCAAGATAAGTTTCCACCCAGGACAGTTCTGTGTGTTGGCCAGTGACACGCCCGACATTGTGGAACGTAGCGTCGAAGAATTCGAATACCATGCGGACATGGCACGTTGGATGGGCTTTGGAAAGAGCTTTCAAGACGGTTGTAAGATCAACGTACACATATCAGGCAGGCAAGGACCAGACGGCATTAAAAAAGCATTGCCAAGGTTGTCACAAGAAGCACGTAACCTTATCACTATCGAGAACGATGAGATGGGACATGGACTTGAAAAAAGCCTCGAATTAGAAAAAGATCTTGCATTGGTACTGGACATACATCACCATTGGATCAGAGATGAGGAATACATAGAAGCCACAGACGACAGGGTAAAAAGAGTGATAGACAGTTGGCGTGGGCAGAGACCATCCATGCACTATTCATATTCCAGAGATGAACACTTGGCAGTCGCAGAGCTTGGCGACAAGACCCACACAGAAATGCACAATATTAAAGACCTACTAGAACGTGGTTGCAAGAAACAAAAACTGAGAGCACATTCCGACTTATTACCAAACAAAAAGGTAAATGACTGGGCGTTGTCCTTCTCAGAAAACTTTGACATACAGGTTGAGGCCAAAGGAAAAAACATGGCCACCGAACAATTATATAGACAAGCCAAAGAAAATTCTGTAATATAGCACTAATGAAGCAATACAAACTTACTATAAATGTAGGTGACACCATAGAAGTGGGAAGATTCAGGAATGTCGCTACAAAAATTAAAAATATAGAGTTGGATGAGAACGGACAACCTGTTATAATAACAAGCAAAGGTGCAAAAAAATTATTAAGTTGTAGATTAACGAAACTACATCCGGGTAGTAAATCACCAAAAAAAATACTTATGGAAAAGAAAAAATGAAAGAACTTTGGGTAGAAAAATACAGACCTAAGACTCTAAAGGAGTACGTGGTCAGAGATGAAGCACAGCGACAGCAGATACAGTCATGGATAGATGACAAAGCTATTCCGCATTTATTATTAAGTGGAGCACCTGGTGTGGGTAAAACTACACTTGCGAAAGTGCTATTTGCAGAACTTGATGTAAGCAGTTATGACATACTGGAAATAAATGCTTCGAGAGAGAATTCAGTGGACACTGTAAGAGAGAAGATCAACAACTTTGTACAGATCATGCCGTTTGGTGATTACAAATATGTGTTGCTGGATGAAGCAGACTACATGAGTCCAAATGGGCAGGCGGCACTACGTGGTGTCATGGAGATGTATCACACATCGGCAAGATTTATTTTAACTTGTAACTATCCCAACAGGGTGATCCCTGCACTGCACAGCAGATGCCAAGGTTTCCACATGGAAACTATAGACAAAACTGAATTCACAGCGAGGGCATGTGAGATATTGATACAAGAAGAAGTGACCCCAGACATAGAAGTGCTTGATACCTACGTAAAGGCATCATATCCAGATCTTAGAAAGTGCATCAACATGCTACAACAGAATGTAAGAGACGGCAAACTGATGCCACCAGCAAGTGGAGATTCAGGACAACAGGACTACAGACTGCAGATGGTGGACTTGTTCAAACAAGGCAAGATACAAGAAGCAAGAAAACTTGTTTGTGCCCAAGCAAGACCAGAAGAGTGTGAAGAGATATACAGATGGTTGTATGATAACTTGGAAATAATATCTACAGACGAGGACAACCAAGACAAAGCAGTATTGATAATAAAACAAGGGTTGGTTGATCATTCTTTCGTTGCAGATCCAGAGATAAATCTAGCAAGTGTAATGATCAAATTGGCGAGGCTACAAAATGGGTAGTAAGCACAACAAGAAAAGATACATGATCGTAAAGTACAGTCTAAACATGAAGGGCACCTATGACGAGCTTGTGGAACTTTCAAAGAAAAGCATTGGCCCAGGCAAGTTGGTGCAATCAGGTGTGGTGCTGGACCTTATCGACAAAGAAGTTTTAAAGTGTGAAGTGCCCGGCCAGCCAGATCTGGTTGATCATATTTCCTACGATACCATATACAAACATTTCTACAAAACTTATGGAGAAATGTTAGATCAGTTTATCAAATAGCCTGACTATATATACGCTTGAGCATGGCCAATTGACTTGCTTTCCATAGCCTTGTTAATATCCTACGTCTCCTTCTATCCTTTTGTTTCCTTATTTTGAGCCAATTTTGATTCTGCATATACAAGCTCACACGCTTGTCATACACTTTCCGTTTCCTCATTAGTTTCCACAGTTTTCGTTGGAATAAAGGTCGCATTTGTAGGCCGTTTGATATTAGCATAAGGTTCCTCATTGATAATGTTTGATTGTGATTTTATTAGTCTTTGTGTCCGACTCATGTAAAAATATTTACGATCTTTTTTCCAAATAAAGTATGCATATTTTACAACCCAGATCTTTAAGATAAATAAGAACTATGCATGATGTCTTAGACATAATAAAGAACGTACAGTCACTATACGCTTTGGGTCCTACACTAGGAATATTGAAGGATTTCGAGAGAGTTGTAGATGATCTAGACGTGTACGTGTTTAAAAATTGGGAGGACGGAGAATTACTGTCTGGACCAGTTGATTCAAGACACTTCGTAACCTGTTCATTCATGTGGCCAGCAGATAAGATGCCTGATCCAGCTGGTGGAAAAAGATTAGTGGACAAAGGGTGCAAGGTCAGTTACAAAAAAGACGAATTACTTAAACCAAGAGAGATTAAATCTCCCGAGGATTACAGACCGGGTACAACAAAAGGCAAGATAGACGCCCATGACATATGGATTGTGGAAATTAAAATGCCAAAGCAGTTGATAGGAAACATGAAACACGGTCAAGATGAAATAGAAACACAAGATTCTACAGGCCAACCAGAATTGGATTTAGGAACAAATGAAATTAGTTAATGAAGGACTCAAGGCAGGAGATCTCGAAGGCGTTGTAGAGAAACGTTTCTCGGTCGACCAGTTCAAATCCAAAATGGGCGATGACAAGAACATACTAGTTCTTGGATTCGTTGTAGATGGACAGGCGCCAGCAAGAGATCTAGAACGATTCGCAGAGGTGGGGTACAAGAGTGTGCTTGACGCAGATGCTACCCCAGGCACATTGGAAGATGGCAAACACAGAGTGTTTGTAGAATTTGCGAGGACACCAGAAGTGGTTGGACAAATAATGGCATTCCTAGAAGACCTAAAAAAACTTGCCAACATCGAAGAATTTGAATACACGTATCACAAGGGAGAAAACCCAACGTTGGTCTCAGCAGGCACAATGGGAGAAACAATCCCCACAACACCAGAAGCATACGAAATGAAAATAAATGAAATGAGAGTCAGTGAAGCAAGGCATTTCTTTGACAAGTACGACATGATGGAATGCAACATCAATGAAAATATTATGTCAGTGAAAAAGACAGGTGCAGGACACGAACTTCATTTTGAGATACATAAGTTTGGATCCACCCAGGAAATCATGAAAGAGACCAAAGCGTTCAAGATAGACATGGACAGCATCGCGGAATGCACACATCTCACAAAATATTTTGGTCCATACGACATCA
>Ga0209535_1002110_pt1 | contig 13035 bp, 44 predicted proteins | sample LinPmetageLP28_FD_184041 | JGI IMG/M metagenome (GOLD analysis project Ga0209535, IMG submission 184041) | Marine viral communities from the Pacific Ocean - LP-28 (SPAdes) (version 2) | ecosystem: Environmental > Aquatic > Marine > Oceanic | place: Pacific Ocean | collected 2009-08-22
ATAATACTATATTTTTAATAATTATTAATGAAATAATTCAAACTTATCTTCTTCACCAATCGAAAGATAATAATCTATCCCTTCCACTTTTAATAAAATATTAAATATCTCATAATCATAATCACCAATATTACCATGACCATATTCAATTATTAAATCTAATATTTTGTGAAATCTTGGGGTGTAATTATCTCTTTTTAGTACTCTCTTTCCAAGATATAATATGAAATTTTCACCAGACCAATATAGTTTTAAAGAATTACCCAAAAACTTGTCTTTTATTATTTCTTCAACTGTGTAAATCATAATACTATATTTTATATTGTTTAACTAATCTGTTTGCAATATAGATATAATATCCGAATAAAAAAAACTTTTCCACTTTTTTATTTTTTATGCCCAAATAATTTTGCGGTCTTATATATTTTCACTACCTTTAATCTAATGGAAAGAATAAGTGAGGATTGAATAAAGGTTGGGTTTCGCAAGTTGCCCAAAAGAGTAGACTCCACCCTACCCACAATCGAATCATATTACGAAAAAAAAGATATGTTAAATTGTTTGGAATTACCAATTACATTTTGTATCTTGTGTATATCAATGGATTGAATACGAGATGTCTGATAAAGGGTTGGTTTTTCTCCGAAACCAAAAGAGTAGACTCCACCGAACCCCAAAGTGACCTATCCCACACATATAAATTTTTATTATATTAAATAATATTATTTCAAATAGTTTCAAAATTGTTTGGTAGTATGGACTATTTGTCGTAAATTAGTGTTAACGCTCTTGTAGAGATACACAGAGGCGAAAACCCCTGCCCGAAAGTGAAAAGTACTTCGGAATGGCGAAGCATTGCATAAATTTAATTCATATATGTATTTTTTTAATATCACGATTTTATTTATTAATGTTTTTTACATATGATAAATTATATAATTTAATATTATTTCAATATGTTTGCATTGACTTATATAGAATGTTCCACGTGGAACCTTGCAATACGAGTACACAAACGTGTACATATATAAAAGTGCATAAAGGTACGCTTAAAACATATTCGATTTTTTATAATTTATTTTGTTTTATATACGTCTGCAAAACATATCGCAAAAAAATTAATATAAAATTTTTAAATATCTGAACGAAGGTCGATATTTTCTGTGGGATTTTATGATATATTTTATAAATTTATATATGAGTAAACCTTATATTTCTATATGGTAAAACATTAAAAAATAATACATATGTATGCAAGAGCAAGAAAATCATACTTTTTGTTCCTGGTGTTCACACAAAAACCCACATTTTACCACTATTACCCACGAAAATGGTATATCTTTATATATTCCATAACGTGTCATATAAGGGCATAAAAAAATATTATAAGGGTTTGTATAGGGTAATGGTAATAAAGTTGTTTAAATGGGAATCTAGTACTCAAAAGTGTACTATTTTATAGTTTATTTATTAATATAAATGCTAGGTATTACATTTAGGTAGTTTCATCTTTGTTTTGGTTTGTCCATTCATTTATATGTTCTTGTTTATCCCAACCTTTTAGGTTCATAAATACGGGTGAACCTTCAGTTGTTCTTATGACTATCCAATCCTTACCTTCAGCTTCTATAATACTATCTGCTAAGTCATACCTTCTACCAGCAAATCCATTACAGTATCCATCAGTTATTCTTAATCCTATATTACTCATTTTCATCTTTGTTTTGGTTTGTAAAAATTTGTCCTACTAAAAACATATTAACTAATGTTTTTTTAATATCTTCTTCTGTATTTAGTTGGGGTAATAGTTTACCGAAGTAGCATGGGGCGATATGGACGCTATTCCAGTTTGGATATTTCTTTTGTTTTTTACTCATCTTTGTTTTGGTTTAATTCTATTATTAAATCTACTAAATCCTTTCGTAAGAATGTCATTGGTATTGGGTCACCTCCTGTTGTTGCCCATGTATCAACCCATATGTTTTCTTTATCATCAGTATAAATGGTGTCAATCCTAGATTCACCCATCATATATTTAGATGTTTCACCCTGTTTAGTTAATTCTATTTCACCAATGAAAGGGTCTTTAATAATCTTTTTACTCATCTTTATAATTATTCATATTATCAAATTTAACATAATTAAAACTCATCCATTCAGTTAGATTATTTTCGTCTGAATACATTACTCTAACATTATACCATCCATATTCTTCTTGATTCCTTTCTTCTACTATTTCCTGATATCTTTCTACCTGTAATAGTTTATTCTTATAGTGTTCAACATATTCATCAAACTTATCATCTTCTATTACATCTACGATATCTACCAAATCATAGTTTTGTTCATATATTACTATCATCTTTGTTTTGGTTTAACTTGTTATCCAACAACTTTAAAACTTCTACAAGTTCTTTTATTATTAGGTTAAAAGGTCTGTCTGTATTATATAATTCTTCTCGAATTAATTCTAATGTTTTTTCTGCTTCACTCATCTTCTTTGTTTTGGTTTAATTCTAATTCACTTTCATAAAAGTAAAGACAAGACCATTTCTTTTTATCACATTTTAGTTTGACCATTGTATTGTTATAACAACCAACTTCTAAAACTGTACTTATTCCTGAAAATTTGGTTTTAACTATATCACCAATCTTTAATTTGGAAAAATCACTCATCTTCTTTGTTTTGGTTTAATTCTTCTTTACTAACTCTTTTCAGAATAGTAACACAAAATAAATCATCTCTATCTTTAATTCTTTCTGCAAACTCAATAGCACGTTCCTTTGTTAATGGATTGCTCTGTTGTATTAATGCCTCTTGCATCAAAGCAGTTAAATCTTCCGCAAATACTATGTAGTTATTATCTTCTTTATTCATCTTTGTTTTGGTTTATATTTCTTGTGTAATACTTAACATATAAAATAATAGGAGTCCAACATATAACAAACCACATTAAAGCATTACCAATATATAATATTTCTTCTTTACTCATCTTTGTTTTGGTTTAATTAATATTCTCATTCTACTATTAACATAATCTTCAGTTTCGTCTCTTTCTAAACCAGCCTCCATCATTTCGTTATTACCTTGACCATGTATAAAAGCTTGTCTAATTTCTTTTTTCAACTCTTCTAGAGTCAATGTTATTTTATTATCCATCACTTTTTGTTTAATTCATCTCTTGTCATTTGACTAATTAATGCAACACCTTCTTTATCTAAGAATAATTCGGTGACTCTTGTTGAGTATGTTGTACCTTCTTTAACTATTGTATCTGACAAAATCAAATCATCATTAAAGTTTTTAAGGAAATCTTTTAACTCACCGATGGTAATCCCATCCTCATTTATTAAATATTTATAATCCATATTTACTTTTTGTTTTTCTTCTCTTAATAATTGTGAGGCTTTACCCTCCATTAACTTAACTAAATCCTTTTTTTCTAATATACCATCAATATTATCTAATAAACCAGTTTTTTCCCATTTTTTAATTAATTCTTTCATTTGTGGATGTTTTGGTTTATCACCATCTTTATTAGTATTTAATAGTTCACTCATCATCTTTATGTTTATAATGTTTAATACCATGTTCATCTACGTGAGAAACTTCAAACTTACCATCCTTATAGTCTTTCAACATCTTTGGGTGGTAATCTTCTAAGAGTTTACCTCTTGTAACTTCCCACCCCACTTCAGGTAATTGGTAATCCTCAAAATAAGTATACCTAATCATTCCGATAGCATTGGGTCCTAGGTCTTTAAATGAGTCGTCATCCATTTCTGCGATGAATTTTCCTTCACCTATGTGTCTATAAATTAAATTTAACCCTTCTTTACTCATCTCTGTTTTGGTTTAATTCCATTCTAATTCTACATCACCAAATGTAAGGTCAACATAATGAATGGTTTCGTCTAATTTATTTAGTTTCCACTCAACACGAGCAACCAGTATATTCTTGTCAATAACTTCTGGTGTATTATTCTCTTCATCACAAATAACCCTAACATCGATACGACTAAACATGTTCTCTTCTTGTACTAAATTATCAAACCTCTTTTCTATTGGATGCATTAGTTTCCATATAGTTTCAAATCTGGTTTGTTTAGTATTATAAGGTTGTTCAGACAAAAACTCTTCGTTGAGTTTGTAATACACATCCTTTATAATTTCAAGTTCTTTACTCATCTTTGTTTTGGTTTATAAAATTTGTGCAATCAATTCAGCCTTATTAGTAAAGACATCTTCTTGACTATACCAATCGTATGAACTTTGGGTACATTTTGTATGTGGGTGTATGAAATCTCTTTTTGTTTCTATAAGATAATCTATTTCAATACCTGTCATTTCAGTAAGAGTCCCACCTAAATTACCTCTTGTATAAGGTTGTTGTTCGGTAACTCTAATTTTGTCTATCCTATTTTTAGTTATCTTTTTATTTCTTAATACATAGACATCTTGCCCTACTTCATACTTTACATTATATTGTTTACTCATCATCTTTGTTTTGATTTAACTAGTTTAACTTTTAATTTATTTCTTTAAAAAATTTATCACGATGGAGGAAGGGTATTCAATATTCTTACCATGTAACCAAGATATTGCTTCGATTAATGGTGGTGCTGAATAAATAAAATCATCGTATCTATTATGGTTCATTTTTTCACCATTCTTTGTTGCTTTTAATCCACTTAACGAAAACGGTAAATCTCTGTCTTGCCAATAATATTCACAAGGTTTTGAATATCCTTCTTCTTTTAATCTTTTTGCTAATTCTAAATCTACTGGTTCTTCTTTACTCATCTTTGTTTTGTTTTACTTAATCGTTTTAAATCATCTATACATTCACCCCAACCTTCCCAAAACCACTGAGGTAAATTAGAAAGATGACTAGGATGTCCTGGTTGTTCAGATAGCCATTCTTTAAGTTCAAATAATTGCTTACTTATTTTTTCAATTTCTTTACTCATCTTTGTTTAAATTATCTTGAATATATTCTCTTATCATTTTAGGTGTTATATTACAACCACCATGTTCAATTTCATATTCGCCGAATCCAAGTTCACTAAATTCTACTCTCTTTATAATTTGTTTAGTTCTGGGATTATATATTCTTACCTCTGATTTTCTATCTATATCATGCTCTATGATATATTTCCATTCTACCCCTTTTACATTTATATTTCTGAGTTTTCCTTTACTCATCTTTGTTTTGGTTTATTTTATCAATAATGATTTCTACTAAATGACTGCAACCATTATACTCATTATCATTACCAACTTCATCTAACAGTTCATCTAATGAATCATATATTATTTTTATTACTTCTTCTTTACTCATCTTATTTTTGGTTTAATTTGAAATGTATCACTTTAATATCATCAACCTTTTTAATTTCACCTTTACAACTTTTATATCCATTTGTTTGGTGTTGTAATCTATGATTAACACGTTTAATAAATTCTTTTAAGTACCTATGTGTTACTTTATTTGGATATTCAAATACTATATGGTCTGTTACTATACATTCACCCACTGAGCATAACTGTTCAATAGTAAAATCTATAATTCTTGTTGTTCTTCCACTTTGTCTTATTTCTTTACTCATCATCTTCTTTGTTTTGGTTTAATACTTGTTTAATTCTATGTAAATCAAGGATAGTTATTTCACCCATATCATCTTCACCATTACGGTATTTTGTTAATAATTTCCTCATACAATGCTCAGCGTATGATTTCATCTGTTTCTTAGTATATAGTTTTTCATCACCTAACGTATATTGTTCTTCTTTACTCATCTTCTTCTTTTTGTTTTGTTTTATATTCTATCCAATGTTTTAAAACATATAAATACACAATATACTATTAAAAATATAATCGCAAGTTCTATGTTACTCATCTTCTTTGTTTTGGTTTAAATCATCAATTACAAAATATTTCCAACCATACATGCTGTCTTGTTTTCGTTGACAAGTGAATATTCCATATGCTGGTCTATAATTTGTTATATTATAGCTACCATTATGTGGATTTTTAACTAACATCTCTGTGTTTTCTGGCGGCGTGTCATTAATAGGGCACCTCCATTTTAATTCTTTTTCTTTACTCACCTTCTTTGTTTTGGTTTATTTTATCAATAATGATTTCTACTAAATGACTGCAACCATTATAATCATCATCATTACCAACTTCATCTAACAGTTCATCTAATGAATCATATATTATTTTTATTACTTCTTCTTTACTCATCTTTGTTTTATTTTATCTACATAAAAATTATCACTAATAAAGCCCCATCTAATTTTAGCTTCTTCAGCCTCTTCTCTTGATAGATAACTACCCATTACAATACCATTTGGTATGGGTCCTTTTTGGGGTTCTTTTTCAAAAACTGCATATCTATCTTTTGGTTTGAAGTATTTACTCATCTTCTTTGGTTTGGTTTAGTGTGGTATATTTCTGTGTTATAATGCAATTAAAAAAGACATACAACACGGTATATAAATAATGCTACATTCCGTAACTATCCTCCATCATCTTTTCAACCGCTTTCATTCCTTCAATAATTTTCTTAAATGGTTCGTCAAGTAATTTGGGGTCTAAATGAAATATATGTCCGTACTCCTCTATTTTGTAGTAGAAGTCAATTATTTCACTCATTTCAGCTTTCTTTATTTCTTTTATATCTGCCATATCGTTTTATTTAATCCGCACTACACACAACAATTTGTATAGTGCATACTTCGTACAGCCTTATACAATGTGCGTTAGACACAATTAAGAGTTAAGTCTATTATTATAACATTTCATACACTCTATAAATCCTGCTTCTGTAAAATGTTCGGTTACATAAACTTCATCTTTTGTAAACCCACAGCTATCGCAATGGTTGTGTGTAAACATCTTTTTAATTGTGCCTAACACTAAATAAAAAACATAGCTTAATTTAGTCATATCATTATAAGTTTTTTGTAGCAAGTCATAATTATCTAAAATTAAAAGAGCATAACAACGGCTAAAATTAATAGCCTTATGATGCTTAGTTTTTTAATAAATTAGTTCATTACTTAGGCTACTAATATTAGTCAAACCGTTAGCAACAAGGCTACCTTTCTACATATAAGTTAGTTTGTGCCTTTGTATGCTCGCCTCTATAATATCCAACATATTGCTTTTTCTTTCTTCCTACAATAAATGGTTTTATCCAATCAAAGAAGTTGTCTATCTCACTATCATAGTTTTTAAACTCGGTGTGTAGGTTAATAATCCACCTACCGTTTTCTTCGTGAAATCTACCGCCTTGCATTTCATCATTCCAGTTTGTAGAAAGAAAAAGCATATACCACCGTTCACATTTAAAAAACGGGTGGTCAAGTTCGGGCTTAAACACATCTTCTGTGCTAAACAATACTTTGTCGTGTCCCAAGTCACGTTCATTTATTACCCTTTTTAAAATGTTAACTACATTTTCGGGTGTATCTTGCTTTAGTTTTACATCAAACTTTAGCTCGGTATAGTATCCCATAATTATATTTTTAGTTGTTAGGACTAGGCTTATGAATTCTTTTAGCTTTTTCATTTTTAATCACTTTTTGAGTCATTTTGGTTTATACAATTTCCACATCTCCTTCTTCAAGTGGAATCAATTCGTCACCAACTCTGAGAAAGGTTTGTGTTTTATTCCACTTTCCATCCCCATATTTAGCGTGTTCAGTTTTTATATCAACTCTTATACTAATATACCCACTTTTAAAAAGATTTTCTATGATATTAACTATATTTTCTTTATCCATTATCTTTGTTTTGGTTTAATAGTTCTCTTACAACCGATTCTTTACATAATTCATGATATCGTTTAGCTATATCAAAATAATTTATACCATCGTGTTCTACAATATTGGTTTCTTTCATTAACAATACCATAGGTTCTAATTCATTTCTTTCTAAATTAATTTCTTCGGTTGTCATATCTGTTACTTCTTTACTCATCATCTTTTTGGTTTAATCTCTGTTCTAATAACTCTTTAAGAACTTTCTGTCCTTTTAGTTTTATCTTTTCTGCCGTTTCAGCATCATAGATTCCATAAATACCATTATCTAAAAACCCGTAAATTCTATTCCAGTTTGGATATTTCTTTTCTTTTTTACTCATCTTTATTTGTTTAAGTATTCTTCACATTCTAGTTTAGTACCTTGAAACCATACAGTAGAACCATCAGTAACTTGATATGTATTATTAATTAACCATTCAATTCTCATCTTTGTTTTGGTTTAATTCTTCTATTTTATTATTGACATACTTTTCCAATTGTTCAGCAGATGATAAATAATCTTCTCGTAATTTATGAAATTCTTCATCCTTTACTTCTTCAAATGAACTATAATTACTGAAACAATAATGAAATCCTTCTGCATCCATCCTGTACTGAACATTTATTAACCCTTCTAATAATTCACCTTTACTCATCTTTGTTTTGGTTTTAAACCATCAGATATACTTTTAATTATATCTAACATTTTGAAATATTCTTTTTCTTTATGTTCGATTAATTTATATTTATCTTTATACATAAATTTCATCATCTCAATAAACTGGTCACTTGTTTTAAGTCTTATTTCTGCATAGTCATCAGTTGCATTTACTAATAAGTCTATTTTTTCACCTACTGTCATATCTTTATTTTGTTTTATGAATTAATCTTGGTTTCTACCCAATTGGTTTCACACCATATCTTACCATTATGCATATAGTAGTTTTCATGGGCATCTTGATAAACATCTATCATTACTTCACCATATACTGAATACTGACCTACCTTATTTACTTTTATAGTTGTGTCTGATACTTGTATTTCCATATTACTTTTGTTTTTTAATTTTATATCTTTCAAGCACTTCTTCCATTGTGTAATACCACTTCATTTTAATTTGGGCACTACTTATTAGGGTTGTCCAAAGTAGTTTACCTTGTAATGGTTCTCTTGAGCCATCATCATCATTATATATTAAGAATTGTTTTAAGTATTGGTGATACAGCCATTTGAATGGTACTGATATGTAGTGTCTATGTCTCCACATTTTCACTAATCTATTACAATTTTGATATCGTTTCATCTTATTGTGTAATTTATTATTTACTCATCTTATTGTGTAATTCATTAATTGCTTGAACAAAAAAAACTGACTCAAGTGTAACATCTTTATCACAAGCTTTACATTTTATAATGGCTCTACTTTTAACATAAACTCCATCATTACAACACATCGTCTTATAATCCTTTAATTCTTTGTCTAGTTTACTCATTTCTATAAATTTAACAGTGGGTAACATTACTTAAATCTTTACTCATTTTATCTTTTGTAAATATCTACATCCATTTTTTGTTTTTAGTTTATTAATCTGTTAACGATAACACGAATATATGTTTTTATCTTGAGATTACAAAATAATAACACAAAAAAGATTATAACAGTTGCTAAACACAACTCCTTTTAGTCGCAGATGTTTAGCTTAGTGTTGGCAACAATTAATAGTTAAGTCTATTATTATAACATTTCATACACTCACTACCAACAGTCTTTCCAAAGTTTTTCTGTCATTTCATAAGCGCCACACAAAGCACCTATTGGTATTGTTAGTAATGTAAATACCAATACCACAGGCTTTCTTATCCACCATCTTTGTACTTCATCTAACGGTGCTTTTAAATCATCTTTTAATTTAGTCATATCATTATAATTTTTGTGTAGCAAGTCGCTACGATTTTTTATTCTCAACGTTATAAGCCATTAGAATCAACCTCGTAGTTTACAAAATCTACTGAATATAAAAATTCTTCCATTTGGTATTCATCCGATAACTTATTTGTAAGATGTTTCATTATTTCATCTTTAAATTCCTCTTTTGCTTGTTCTATTTGCCCTTCCTTAAAACCATTATGATTAGAAAATGATTTAAGCGATACGTTTACTTGTAGATTTATAAGCATTTCTTCATCTACATTTTTAATTCTTTGTGACATATTTTAATCTATTTATTTGGTTTATAATTTACGCCACTAAGCATAGCCAACACGTTATGAGTAATTAACATTCTCCATATATAGGTAAGTCTAACCATTCACCATTAGCGTCTAATAGCTTGCCATCAGCAAGCCTAACTATGGTTATTAACCCATCACATAAAGCTTGGAAACTACTTGTATAATCTTCTATCAAAAAATGTTCACCATCTTCTGTAGTAACTAAATATCTCATAATTTTATTTTTTAACTGCTCGCTATCGCTTTTACAACTATGTGTATAATTAATAGCTTCACTTACTTCTTTTAATTCAAGAAATTCAGAGAAAGATTTACCGTTGTTTTGCAATCCGTTTGTTCTACCCTCAAGCCAAGCATATCTAAGCAGTTCATTTAGTTTACTTTTATTCATCTTTGTTTAGTTTAGTTCGATAATTTTTGATTAGTAGGTATAAATAGTCCTTATGGTAAATGATGTCTTTTACATCTGTTAAGTCAAAGGCTTTTGCTTCTTGAATTTTCTTTTCTATTTCTTCTTGTGAACAAGCCCTATCTGCCTTAGAACCTAAATCCATTAATATTCCTATTATATCTTTCATCTTTATTTAGTTTAATCTGTATTACGTTAGGCACAATATTGCTTAATATAGTCATCTAATTCAAGTAATGGCAATCCTTCTCTATCACACCTTAGACAAAATTCAGCGTATTGTTTCGCAACACTTTTGCTAACAATGGCTATACTCAAATTTTTAACTAACGTCCATGCGTGGCTATAAGATTGTACTTCACCATCTCTTTTACCTTTCATGTAGTCGCTAAAATCATCTTTAGGTTTTTCAGCACCATTTTTTAATATTCTTAATGTATCGTCTATATTCATCTTGTTTCTTTTTATCCGTTAAAAATCAAAGCATAGCCGTAGCCGTTATAAACAATTTTTCAATTGCTGTATTATTTCACTTGTATAATTGTGTTTATGCGTTAATAATCTTTTATAATAACATGTGTGTCCTCCAATCTTTACTCTTTCGTACCTAACTTTGTTTTCGGCTTCTAGCTTCTTAATTAACTTTTTTACTTTATTTTTCATTTCAAAACAGATTTATTTTCTTTATAGGTTAATCCGCACTACACACAACAATGTTTATGCTCAATTAAATCTACGCTCAATACGTTTTACTCTTTTATCTAGGTCTCTATCAACCAACGTACATTTTTCACTCCAAGTAATTCTACGTCCAGTTTTGGGGTGGTAAAATGCTGTACTAAATGCTGAATTAGCTTGCTGTATGCTTTTTTCATAAGTAATATGTTCTTCAATCTGCTTCCTTATGTAATCTTTATTTTCCATTTTTATCAATTAAAAGAGCATAACACGGTATATAAAAAATTCCGCTTCGCTCCACATTTCATATACTAACCGTTGTATGCAATTAAAAAAGACATACAACAAGGTATATAAATAATGCTCAATTTAGTTCTTTGAGCCATTTTTCCCGTATTTTAATACGCTCGTTTATCCGTTTCAAATCTTCTTTATGCTGTTTAATGTATTGCCTTTTTTCAGCTTCCAGAAATCTAATTTCTTGCTCACATTCATTTGCAATAATTGTAGTTCTATGCTCTTTTGGTAAAGCATTAAATCTTTCACTCGCTTGTTTTCGTGTCATAATCTAATTTTTGTTGTTGTTAATCGCACTATTCATATACCCATAACGTTAGGCACAATAACCCCACCACAGCCATCTGTATATTTTCGGTCTGCCTTGTTTCCAACTAATACTATTCAACCATTTAGGTGTTATGTAATTCCACCATCCTTTTTTGTCTGCTTTATGTATCCAAATTTTCATCTGTTTTTATTTTTCAGTTATTAATTAAACACAATACAACACTTTGTATAGTGCATAGCTCGTGCCTCACTACGCCACCATACAATGAGCGTTATGGTTAATTAGTAACAACACTAAATGACCAACTATTAATCCAATTAGTATCAGATATAATAATTCCACTGCGTTACATACGCATTTTACACTAAGCGTTATGTTTAATTTTAAAAATTTTATGAATTTGTTTCATTTACAAACTCAATAGTTTCATCCTCATAAACTTTAAAATACCCCAATACTTTACCTTCTTGAGTTCTAATAAACACCCTACTAATACCTATCAAATCTTTTTTAGATGGTGTTAATTCAAATTTATCAAGTGTAATTCCAACACAATCAATATGTTCAATAATAATTTTTTCCATAATTTATTTTTTATTTGTATAAAATTTTTAAACTAAAACATAACAACAAATAAAACACATTAAAAAATCACATAACAACGTATAACAAAAATACGTTCACTAACTTTGGTACACTACTTTTATATCTGTACTACCATCAGACCAAGTGTATTTATAGGTTCTTTCAACTCTGTTTCTCCACTCATTAAACTTGGTACTTATCAACTCTCTTTTGTAACCACTTTTTTCTTTCATTTCGTTGTTGTTTTAGTTTATCTATCCGTAAAAAACCGATTCCATACCCTTGTTCGTTATAAACAATAAAGATTATAAGAATTTTTCTAACTCTTTTATTATAAGTTCTGAATTTTTCCAAAACCTACGTGCATCTTTACTATATTGTGGTTTAATTTTTTTATCACCTATTGATATTTTTTCATTCATATCATATAACTTTTTACCTTCTTTTAATTCTTTTATACGAGATGAAATCTTATCTATCGTATAGTCTTTTGTTTTAATTATATTACCTTTTTTTGTAATATAAACAACACATTTTTCTAAATCATGTACACTCATACCATATCCTAAATAATGACTTTGTATTCTCCATCCATTACCATCTCTGATAATAAAATTGTTTTCAACTGGTTTTTCTTTTTCATCTTCTAAAAATTTATCTTTATCGGTTAAGAGTTTAATATCTAATCTTGACAGTAAATCATCTACTTTTATGACATCATCTACATCTTTTACTGAAATAATACAGAAT
>Ga0209535_1002111_pt1 | contig 13034 bp, 12 predicted proteins | sample LinPmetageLP28_FD_184041 | JGI IMG/M metagenome (GOLD analysis project Ga0209535, IMG submission 184041) | Marine viral communities from the Pacific Ocean - LP-28 (SPAdes) (version 2) | ecosystem: Environmental > Aquatic > Marine > Oceanic | place: Pacific Ocean | collected 2009-08-22
CAGAGCTAGTCGCTGCTGCTAATGGTTTAATTCTTGGGCCAACAAGACAAGGTGTTCTTGGTGCTGCTGGTCAAATGACAGCAAGAAACGAAGTAGCTGATTTAATTCCTCATGATAAATCAGGAGTCCCATTAATTGGTGATAAAAAATATAAAGGAAACATTACTAAGATGCCAATTACTGGAAAAGAGTTATACAGCTATGAGGCTAGAGATGAGCTCAAAAAAAACCCAAACATGTATCGTGAAGAAGGTCTTCCAGGTTTGATTGATTTTGCTAAAGAAGTGCCTTCTATGGTTAGTGAAATTTCTCAAGAAGTTTCTAAAGACCCAGGTGTTTTAAAAAATTTAGTTCCTGAAGGAGTCTTAGGAGCTATGGGTGTAGACCCAGAAGATTTTTATGTCTATGAAGAAGAGCCTGTGGAAATGGCAAAAGGCGGGATAGCTTATCTTGCAAAAGGTGGAGGTGCTAAAAAAATAGCTCCAAAAATTGTAGAAAAAATTAAACCTAAAAAAAGACCAGCTAAACCTAAAGCTGAACCTAAAGCAGCACCTGCTGCACCTAAAGGTAAAGGCAAGGAAATTAAAGAAAAAATTGATGAATCAACTCCTCCTATTGAACCAATTAAGCCCGGCGCTAATGTTTCTCCGGGGTCTGGCAGTGGAAGACCTTTCTATAAGAAAAAAAGATATATAGTTCCAGCCGGAATCGCAGGAGCTTCTTTGTTACCTGGAGATGGTGATGACGAGGAAAGACCATTAACCATAGATCCTGACCCGACATATACGCCACCGCCGGTTGTTGAGCCAGGAGATGAGGTTTTGTCAGATGAATTTAGCGTTATTATAAAAGACAATCTTATTGCCAATGGAGCAGAGGTAGATGCAGATGGAAACTTTGTTAAGAAACCTAAATTCATGGATTATTTAAAAGTATTGCCAAGTTCATATGCTGATAAAGTAAGCAGAGATCCAGACTTTGCTAAAAAAATGATTGCAGGATTTTTAAATATGATGAGGCCTGTTGAGGGTTTTGTTCCTGTTAACTCAGCTGTTGCTTTTGGTGATGCATATTTTGGCGAAGAAACAAGACAAGCTGACATGATGTCAGCAGATTCTAAATTATTAGATTATTTGTCAGACAACCCTGATATGTTAAAAGCTTACAAACAAATTAACGCATCAAAAGCTGGATACGATATTGGCAAATTAGATGCTGTGCAAGCTCAAGGTGTTCTTACAGCTTTAAGAGATGCACTGCTTAGAGATATACCAATAGATGATCAACAAAATTATAGAATTAGAGATAAAGTCACAGGTAAATATGTGGAACTTATAACTATTATGGGTAAGTCACAAGAAGATGCTGCTCAGTTTAAAGATTTAGATAGGTATGAAAGAGTAGAAATATAACAAAAAAATAAAATGCCAACTATAAATTTTCCTGATGGATCGTCTTCATACATCCCAGATCAAAAACCAGAAACTATAGCTGAAGCCAAAAGAATTCACGAAGAAAACAAAGAAGGAAAGGCAAGCGTCTTAGGTGACATGGGGCGTCAAGCAGTTAGAGGCTTGCAAAAAATTGGTGAAGGTGTTGCTACCACTGTTAGTTCAGGCATTGATTTTGTTGCTGATACAGACTTAACTTCTGACGTTAAAGAACACTTTGAAAAAGTTGATATTGGCGAAGCTGAAACTACAGCTGGAGAGATTACAAGATACATGGTCCAATTTGGATTGCCAGGCTTTGGCGTTGCTGGTGTATTGGGAAGAATGGGGAAGATGGGAAAAATAAATGCAGCTCTAACAGGTGGCCTTGTAGATGGCGCTGTTGCAACAGATGATGTCATAACTTTAAAAGATACATTCTTTGACAATGAATCAGAATCAGACGAGCTTAGAATGTCTAGGCTTAGAGGATCTGAAGCAGCTGCAGCTAGACTGCAAGATAAATTAGAAGTAGCTGCTGAAGGCGCAGGTTTTATTTTAGGAATACCATTAGCAGCAAAAGCTTTGGTTAAAACAGGCGGTGCAACACTAGATGTTGCTGCTCCTGTTGTAAGCGATGCAGTAAATCTTGTTGCTCCTGTTGGATCTTTTATGGCCAAGGGAATAAAAAAAACTTTAAACAAAGGTGAGTTAGAGACCAGTGCTCTTGATGCTAATACAGGAATTTATAACTGGTTAAAGAAAAATTTTACTTTTGCTGGAGGAGATCCAGATTCATATGTAAGCGGAGCAAAAGCTGCAAAGACTGCTCAAATAAAAGCTGCACAAGAACAAGTGGACGGATCCTTTGATACTATTTTAAACACAACAAAAATAGCTGTAAACAATGGAACATTAAATCAAACAAACGCTTTAAAACTTTCTAGAAACGTTGAAGATTTTATGTTTCCTAGAATCAGAGTTGATTATCAATTTCCAAATCTATCAGCAGATAAAAAAAGAGCTAAAGCAAAACAAATTCAAAGAATTGCAGAACAAAATATTAAAAATTTAGAAGATCAATACATAGATTATAAGTCTATAGGACTTTTAGATAATCAAAAGATATCTGCCTTACTACAAACAAATAGAAGCAAATTTAATACTTATTCAAATCAAGTTCTTGATTATAGCAACAAAGAAAATGCAGACACTTTTATGAATTTGTTCATACCTCCAGAGCTAAGAAATGCTATTTTAGAAAACGCTGGGCTGTATGGCACTAGGGTTTATAAAGCTATTGTTGATAAAGGTTATCAAGTTAATCCAGAGTATAGAAAAGATGCAATTGCCTCTATTCGAAGAAATTTTGGTGCAAATGAAAACGAAGCAAATTTAGCCTTTGATAATTTATTTAACCCTGGGCCTAAAAATAAAAATTCTTTTAATTACGAAACAAACGATATGTTGTTAGAAGGATTAAATAGAGACATGTCAATATTAAAAGGAAGAAAGTTAGATAGCTTGCCAGAAGTTAGAAGAGCCTTGGGAGAATCAGCTGGTTACTTAGAAACAAACTGGGAAACTGCTTTGGCTAATACAAAACTTACTGCTAGTGTTACAGCTCAAAAGCTATCCTCTTTAACAGCAAAAGCAGAAATGTTTACTAATATAAAAACATTAGATAGCCTTTCTGATAAAACAGGCGGTGTTAAATTTTTAAAAAATAAATCAGAATTTGGAGATATTGGTGACTCTAAAATACAAACCATCTTGGATAAAAATGGAGAAAGGGTAACATTTAAACAATTTAATAAAGATGCTGGAGCGCTAGAAGGTAGCTTTGCTAGAGAAGATGTGCACGATGGTTTAATGGGAGCTATGTCTGATCAAAGCGCAAACTCAGGCATTTTAAGAAAATTATACACAGGACTCTTATCTGTTAAAGCTGCCTCACAGTATGGTAAAACAGTTTTATCAGGTGGAGCACAAGTCAGAAACTTTACCAGTATTCCTTTCTTCTCCATGTTAAATGGAAACCTTGGGAGCACAGGTAGATTCGTTGATGCAGTAGAAACAAGTTTTGCTGGATTATTTGATCCTAAAAAAAGAGTTTTAAAAACTGAAAGCATTCAAGAGCTAATAGAAGAAGGTATGATGCAAAAAGGTGGGGCCAATCTTGGAGAAATTAGAGAGATAGCAAAGTTAGCATCAGATGTATATTCAGATAGTTTTGTTGGAACTGTTTCTAGAGCTGGAAATAAAATTAAAGATGCTACTGGAATGAGGTTGGCTGAAAAAGCATACGGAATGACTGATGACGCAGGAAGGGTCTTTGGATACTTAAATGAAAAAGCTAGATTGATGCAAGCTTTAAAAAGAAATCCAAATGATTTTGTTCCAGTGGGCTCCTCAAAAAGCCTTGTTAGATTTTCTGATTTAATAGAACCTGGCGCTGGGTCTGCAAAGATAAGACCTCAAGATATTTTAAATAAATATGGGGAAGAAGGTTTAGAAAAATTTGTAAGAGGTGAGTCCGCAGAAGTAGCAGCTAATACAATTCAAAATTATCAAAGAATTGTTCCATTTGTTTCAGAGGTTATTAGAAAATCTCCACTTGGTAACTTTGTTGCTTTCCCATCTGAAATTATTAGAAATACATCAAATGCTATGTCAAGAGGTATTGCAGAATTGGCCAGTGAAAATGCAGAAATGCAAAAAATAGGAATGAGAAGATTGACTGGTGCAGTAACAACTGGTGGCATGATGGGTACTGGATTAGTTGCGCTTGGATCAGCACTCACCGGTGTTACTAAAGAAAAAATGGAAGCATACAAAAGATCTTCTGGCGCACCTTGGGAAAAAACAGCAACTCTTATTCCCATAGCTTCTGATAAAAATGGAAACCCCACTCAATTTATTAATTTTAGTTATATGAATCCATATGATTATTTAAGAAGGCCAGTTGAAAGAGTTTTTCAAGAAGTCGCTAGAGGCAATAGAAATGAAGAGTCTTTAAACGAAATATTTTTTAGTTCAGCAATGGGAGGCTTGGGAGAGTTAACATCACCTTTTGTTGAACCAGCTTTTTCAGCTCAAGCCATATCCGATGCATACAATGGAAAAACAGCAACTGGTAAAAAAATATGGGGAGTTTCAGACACTCCTGGAGATAAAGTAGCTAAAGGCTTGTATCATGTTTTGGATACCAGCCTACCAACAATTAGCCCCTATAAATTAGAAGCTGATGCAGCTGCTAAAAAATTAAAATTTGCTGGATTAGAATTTAGCCCACCAAAAGGATCAACGAAAACTTTTCCAAGAGCTATTGTTGGAAGGTTAAATGACAAGGGAGAGGATAAAAAATTAACAGATAGAATGGGAAGAGACATTGATGTAGCAGAAACTATGGTGCAAGCATTTACTGGGCTAAAGGTTGTAAAACCTCAAGTAATAAAAGGTTTAAAGTACCGAGGATTTGAAGCTAATGATGCTATTAGAGATGCAAGTAATCAATTTAATAGATTACTTAGAAGCAATGATCCACAAAGTGCACAACAAATATTACAAGGTTATATGAATCAAAACGAAAGTAGATTTAGGTCTTTAAGAGATTTATATACAGCCATAGAGGACGCAAGAATTTTAGGTGTACCAAATAGCGTTATTGAACAACAATTAAAAGAAGCAAAAGTTGCTAATTATAAGGATGTTATGAGAGGAATATTTAAACCAATTGAAATAAATCCAGGGTTGCTTCAAGCATCTAGAGATCAAGGAACTGTTGGCGTTACCAAAGAAACATTTGACGCAGCTGCAAGAGGACTTCGCCAAGATCTTAAAGGTAAGTTTATTAATCCAATAGAAAGACAATCAAGAGAAAGAGCTTCAAGAATTCTTAGAGAAGAAGAAGAAAGAAAAATATTAACCGGACAATAGTTTGTTCAACAAATACAACGCAAAGAAAGTTACGATCGATGGCATTACTTTTGACAGCAAGTTAGAAGGCGCTCGGTACAATCATTTAAAAGAATTAGAATCTATGGGCCTTATTTCTGACATAGAGATACACCCACCCTTCCCATGTGTGGTCAACGATAAAAAAGTTTGTCTTTACAAAGCTGACTTTAGATACAAGAACAGCGAAGGGGCTATGATAGTAGAAGACACTAAGGGGATAGAGACCCCTATGTTTAGATTGAAGAAGAAATTAGTAGAGGCACTGTACCCAGGCACAGAAATACTCGTAATAAAAAAACCAAAAGGCTAGAAGGGTACTCCGGTTTCCACCCATGGTTTGATTTGAAGTAATGTGCCATCTAATAGTCTCTTAATGTTGTCAGTTTTTTCTAACAGTTCTGTAGGAAACCCAGCGTTTACTACTTGAATTAATTCTTTGCTAGAATAAAAGTTATTGTCCTTTGAGCTTTGGGCCTCTGGAACATTAACAAACCTAAACCCATCCTTCTCATACACCACCATGTCTTTGTCTTTCTCAATCATTACCGCAGGTATCAACTCTTGGATATAGTTATGTTTACTACAGCCTTTAAGCTGTCGATCACTGCTAATCTTTTTATCGTGCTGATCACAATGCCAATGAGCATCTCCCTTCTCCATATCAATCTTTGCAAATCGACATGAGCGACAATGAATCTTGTCAGGCAACGATCTGCCTAAATAAGCAGCTTGTTGCTTCGGGGTCATGAAGCTACGAATGCGGTAATCAGTCTCTGGTATATAATTTTCTGGTGGATCTTCTCTCGTAAGAATGTCTCTAGCTTTGTCCATCAAAGAATCGAACAGGATTTTATCATACTCAACTACTTCGGTATATAAGTCTGAGTTATTTTTATTATAAACAATGGCTATAGCATGCTTAAAATTAAACAGGCCCATGTACAAATGTAATTGAGCAGCATATTCGTCTGACCACTCACAATAACTGTCTAGCTTTTGTAAGTTTTTAAATCGACTATCGTTGGCTGTTTTGAATTCTAGAAGGTATGGATTCTCTTTGTCCATGCCTGGGAAGTTGCGCCCTACGCCATCGATGTGGCCCTTAACATGCCCACCCAATGCTTCAGTCTCAAATTGTTTTCCGTTGGAGTCAACGTCATATATGGAAGCCCCAGGTATCTTTCTTAGCTTTTTAATCAAGTCATCTTCTACTACGTTGCCAAGATCTAACAAGCGCAGAACTCTAGGCTCCCAATCGTTTGGCATGAGCCAGCGATAACGCATCCAGACTAAACGCTGGTTAGGATTGCCTATGCCACTGATCCCTAAATAGAATCTCTGGTGTTGCTTTTCCTGTAACTCAACCTCATCCAATAACTCGTGTACCTTTGTCATAGAACTATCTCCTCATTTTGTTTGGTTTTAATGCCAACAACGTTCTCATACTTCCCTTGTTTTTGTAAAACAATCTCAGATATTGTATCAAATGCCCCGTTGTTTATCAGCTCTGCAGCCATCCAAGCTTGTTTTGGCGATCCCCACTTAGTTGTAATCTTGTTCCACTTACGCACTGCCATGTTGTGTGCGGTAGGGTGGCCAAACATTAGAGGCATCTTTCTGGGAAAGAACTCATCCTTGACTGTAAAAATCACTTGACAATAGTCGCTGCCGTTTTTAGATTTAACAACAGCTGCATAGATATCTGTAATAGGTTTCATGATTGGCTTGGATTTAGCCTTCTCATCGGATAAGACAGCTTGCTTTTCTGCTTTGGTACGTCTTGCTACCTCTCTCTCTTTTTTAGTCCATAAGGTTTTGGTTTGCTTGGTATCAAAGACCTGGCCACACTCAAGACATTCTTTAGCAGAAGGTAAGTTGATTGCATTGCAAGAGCTACAAACCTTGGGATGGTATCTGCCTTGAATGCTTTCCTCTGGAGTTACCTCATCTAAACAGCCATGACGCGCTACGTTCTCACCATAATCTAACAGCAAACAGTTGCTCTTATCTTCATGGATTCTCATGCCTCTGCCACACATTTGCACATACAAACCAATGCTTTGCGTTGGTCTAAGCAGTGCTATACAATCCGTTCTTGGGGCGTCCCAGCCTTCAGTTAGGACGCCAACATTACATAGGGCGTGGATCTTGCCGGACTCAAAGTCTGCAAGTATCTCATCTCTTTCTGAGCTGGGCGTCTCACCCGTAACTACAGCAGCCTTGATCCCATACTGTATTAAATACTGAGTCATCTTCTGGGCATGCAATACCGATACGCAAAAGAATACTGTAGCAGTCCTACCTTTGCTGTAAGCGTTATCAATCCAGTCACTTACTACTTCAATAATGGTTTCATCAACCATAGCAACTTCCTCTAATTCTTTTTCCCGGAAGTCTCCATTCTTAAACTTAACACTAACTGAGCCAGCATCAATGATGGCCTTGTCATTCACTGCGTAAGCTGACAGCCTACATAGATAGCCTTCTTTAATAAGCTCTGGTATTGATACGCTGTAAGCTAAACCTTTAAAGAAATGATCCTTGCGATTGCCATAGATGTAGCCTTGGCCCATGCGATAAGGCGTAGCAGTACATCCCATAACTTTCATATCGCCACGAGCAGACAGCTCAGTAATAATCTTTTGATACCTGGTGTGTGAAGTTGGAGGAACGTTGTGTGCCTCATCGATAATCATGTAGTCAAACTTACCAACCTTGGCAAGTCTCTTGGGAGATGCCAGAGTATCTCTGCTGGCAACCAATACTTGAGCATCGTGTTGAAATCGTTTCATTCCAGCTGCAAGTACGCCCACTGGTGCATCGGGCCATACCATCTTGAGTTTGCTTTCAGCTTGGGATACAAGTTCTTTTCTGTGAGCCATTACAATAAACCTGGCGTTAGGTTCTTTGGCTAATACTTCTTTAATAAAATGAGAGAAGATGATTGTCTTCCCTGCTGCAGTAGGTAATGCAATTAATGCATGGTCACTTGTTGGCTTTGTTTCAAACCAATGATGCAAAGAGTTTATTGCATCCCTTTGGTAGTATCGAAGTTTCAATGTATAACTTTTTTTTCAGAGCTTCTAGGTGATCTTAAAAGGAATTCTAAATCCTCTATTGAATTGATATCAAGATTTTCGTTTATAACAGTTGATATTAATTCCATGGCCTCATAGCTATCGTCTGTAAACTTAAAGACCATATCTATGGTGAACTTTAATACAGTCAGGACAGCTGCTGTCGTATCCAGGTCTTGTCTATCCCAGTCATCGATGCACGTAGAAAGATCTTGCATCACTGTGTCACACGTTCTTTTATCTAAAAAATTTGCTGAATTTTTTGCTTTTTTCATTTTTTATATTTACGTTTAATAATGTTAGTTTAGCATCTTTCACCGTTTGATCTATTTCAGACGGCAAGCTATCAAATGTTTTATCCAAAGAATCTAATAAAGATTCCACCACTGTTACCAAGGCTTTCGCCTCTCTTGTATCTATCGACATATTTTTTTCTCCAAAAAAAGTGAGACCGTTTCAGCAAACAACTGGTCTCAAGGTTGCCAAATAAACCGGTTATGAACACCCGGCATTGCTTAGGTTATATAATCAATTGGGTTATAATTATCCCAGTCTCTTTGTTGACGTAGGTAATCTATAACATTGTCCCTTATAAGGCGTGGAGTAGTTTTAGCGTGGCCCATATTAACCATAGCCTCTGCTACTCGCACGATTAATTCATTGATATCCCCACTCTCTCCATTCTCTTGCAGGTTTTTAACCTGGTTGTGTAGGTCGTCAACGAAACTCATTTACTTATCCCAGTCAAACCCATCATCGTCTGATGATGCTTCTGGTTTATCCGGAGTAGGTGGTGGAGAAGATGGTTTGGTAGCTGGAGCGCCTGCTGCAAACTTACCAATTACATTCTTATCTTCCCACTTAGTTCCATCTCCTTTGTCGCGACCTTCTTCTATACGAAGTGTTGCGCCAAAAGGAATCTTCATCATGCTTTCCAAAGCTTGTAGATTAAAGTTATCCACATCTGGATCCATACCCATGGCTTTTCTCCAGTTACGAAGTTTGCCCTTGGATACATTCAAACCATTACCTTCAAGCATAATGTTTTCCCAAACTTTTCTGCCTGCAAACTTGGGGCCAACAACTTCAAAAGTTAAGCTGATCATTTTATGACCTGAACTTTTAGCTGTCTTTGCCTCCCAGGTTAGTGCAACCATTTCGTAATCGCCTGCTGGCATGGGACCTATTGAGCTAGGGTCTAGCTCTTCTACGTCAGTTAGATTAATTTCAAAATCAGACATTGTGTTTCTCCTATTTAGATTTTAAAGATTCTTTAAACGCAGTCATAAATGCACTCCATTCTAAGTCTAATGGGAGATTGCCCAAGTCAACTCTGGATTTTGCATCGAAGGCTGCAGCGTATTTGTGAAACAACTTTCGCTTGCCATATGACACGCCTCTGGTTGTTTCCTTAAACCCTTGTCCACTAGTACGAGTCGATACTTCGTAGTTTGCAAACAAGTTGAAGTCTACCCATTCACGTATCATTGAAGATACCTTCTTGTGTAAACTCATCTCCCAACGATCGTAGGGCTCACGCTCTGGATCATTGAAAGTTCTAATGGCCACATGAGAAAGTAAGATGACATGCATCTTTTTCTTTTGTAGTTCATCAAACATTTGTAAGAGTCTGCGATAAAGTTCTGCAGCCTCTGTGTAACCTTTACCGAAACCTAAAGCTTCGATACCTTTAACTGAATGATTCTGGCAAACCTTTTGTTGCACAAGTTTCTCAGCCCAATCAGTGGTATCAAATACCAGGGTTCTATAATCATGATCTTCTTCAATCAATGTTTGTATCTGCTTGACGATATCATCGTAGCTTTTACATAAAGGAAAGGATGGAACATCAATAAAGTTTGTCCCGTCCTCTGTCTTAACAAAGATTGGCTTGGGCGCTTGTGATGCAAAGGTTGACTTACCTATGCCATCGGTTCCTGATACATTAATCTTAAGTGCTGGCACTTTGATTCCTGTTTCCACAGTTTTTAATAAACTCATCTTGGTCTCCTGTCGTGAAAGTTAACGTCATTGCCTTCCATAGAACCAACATATTCTTCCCATATGTCTGACAATGCACTTGGTAAATACATGTCGTTGATGTCTTTCATTTTTTGACAGAACTGCTCAAAGCTACTGCAAGTGCTAATGACAAATTCTGAATCAGACTTAACGTCTATTAAAAAATCTCCTAATCTACTCATTTGTTTTCTCCTTTTAATGGATCAATGAATTGGACATAAGGCCTCTCATTAATCTTGGTTTGCAATCCTTCTTGGACTAAGTCCCAAAGGTCTATATTGTTTTCTTTGCATGACTTCACAGCTTTAGCATCTTCAGCATACTGAACGTTGAAAGGTATGTGGTGTCCATCAGCAACACACTTAGCTAAATGTCCTTGATCCCAGGTCTTGGTAACTTTGTACTGAACCCTTAGATCAAATGGAATCAAATTATCCAAAGGAACTCTTGTAGAGCCTCCGGTATTTGAAAGTGTTTTGATGTGTTCTTGTATCTCTGGACGAGATGCAATCTCTTTATCCAAATCAGAACTGACTGCTTTTAATTCAGCCTGTTGAGTAAGGTTTTTTTTCTTAGCTTTTAGTAAAGCCTCGAGACAAAATTCTGTATAATCTTTTTGCATATTGTGTTTCTCCATAAAACTTAAGTACTATATTAATGATAATTAAAACATTGTCAACAAATATCTGTACTATTTGTACAATTTCATTTATCATCCCATATGACACACTTTTATGGTGACTCATCATCCCCCTTAAGATGAGTTTACTTTTATAAAATTTAAGTGTGTCACCTTATTAAATACAGGAGAGAGATGAAACTAAAAGACTACATACAAAAACGAGGAGAAGAAACTCTGGCTGAAGAGCTAGGAGTTTCTATTGATACCATTAAGTCATGGAGGTATGGTGCAAGGCAGCCATCAGTCAACCAGGCAAAGAAGCTAATGAAACTTACTGGGCATGCCCTTGATTGGGAAAGCATCTATGGAAAAGTAGAGTCGTAGTATGGCCTTAGATCTTAACTTCGATCTCGTTGGAGACGACATACGCAATAAAGAACGCAGAGATATGTTGACTTCATATTATGAAAACAACTTTCATCTTATACCTTGTGGCTCAAGAAACGATCCTATACCTGATTACTTCAAAGCAAGACATCCAAACGAAGAAGAGGATGTATTAATAAAGCGTTGGTCTAAAACACCAAGAGTCAAATGGGCAAACTACATAACCCAGCAACCAACAATGCAAGAGATCAAGCAATGGTACTTGGAGTTTCCTAATTGCAATTGGGCTGTGGTCACAGGCATTACATTTGTTGTGCTTGATGCAGATACTCAAGAGGCATGTGATTTCGTGGAGTCCGGCCAGGTCACAAGAACAACCTTAAAACAAAAGACACCTCGCGGTGGATATCATTACTTCTATGCTATCAATGACAATCTAACAATAAGAAACACAACAGGCAGATTGGATATCAGAGGAGAGGGCGGTTATGTCATGGTCAGCCCATCAAACAATTACAAATTTGAAATGGTCAATGGTGTCATTGTAGATTCAATGGATGACTTGCCTGTGCTTAACAGCCAAGACATGAATGTTATCTATGACTTTAATAATGATGGCAAGATCACAGCCACACACAACACACCCTTATCAGGTGATGGGGTGCAAAGTGGAATGCGCAACGATACCCTTGCTCGCTTAGTGGGTAAATGGATACTCGAAGGTTGGGGTATGCGTGAAGTTATTATTAAATCATTGGATTGGAATCAAACAAACAACCCACCGATGAGCGTGCAAGAAGTATTGCAAACAGCCAACAGTATTTGTACTGGACATTTAAAAAGAAATCCAGACGAAGTAGATGCTGGGATACTTAAGTGGAACACCAGTCAATGGCAGATACCTTTGGCAGATGAACTCAAAGAGATCATGGATCAAGAAGATCCTATTGATAAACAGAAGAGTCAAATAATTGTAGAGAGAGACCCACTGGGATTAAAAACATTCAACGATCCTTTCTGGGACACGATGGATTCAAGTCGCATCGAACAATACTGGGGTGATGCATTTGTCTTTGAGCAATCAAGGGTATTGCTACTTGGTAAACCTAAGATTGGTAAGTCTCATTGGCTTGGAGCTTTTGCAGCGTCAGCAACTACAGGCACAGAGTTCATGGGTCAACAGTTTAGTAGGCCATTAAAAGTAATGTGGTTACAGGCAGAGATCATTCATGAGTTCTTAAAGAAAAGAATCGAGATGTACTACCAACCTTTTCATCATGACCCGGAACTATACAACCTAGGCAAGTCAAACCTAATAGCATCAGGCAGACTTAGAAAGAACATTATGAGAGACAGCGACATGGATGCTATAGCAGAGAGCATTGAGTATCACAAACCTGACTTGGTTATGATCGATCCTATTATTAACTTCTTTAGTGGTGAAGAGAACTCTAACTCAGAGATACACGAGATGTTATCTAGAATAGATAAGCTTATCGAACTATTTAAAGTAGCAGTCATCATTGCTCATCACAC
>Ga0209535_1002113_pt1 | contig 13029 bp, 15 predicted proteins | sample LinPmetageLP28_FD_184041 | JGI IMG/M metagenome (GOLD analysis project Ga0209535, IMG submission 184041) | Marine viral communities from the Pacific Ocean - LP-28 (SPAdes) (version 2) | ecosystem: Environmental > Aquatic > Marine > Oceanic | place: Pacific Ocean | collected 2009-08-22
TCGACATCCAACTGCATGTTGGTCATCTTGATCGGTATCAATCTTTTCAATCTTTCTTTTTTGATGCCTGGTGGCTGGTTACCGTGCTCGTCGAATCCCGCAAACTCCACAGTCAACAAGTAAGGTGCGTCAAGGTGATCCAGATAGCCGTTGTTGGCGGCCGCGGCCCTCATACGTTCGAACAGGGTTATGCCGGCCGGCTCTATGATGGTCATGTTAATCTGTGTGACCGATGTCAGCCTCCTCTTCTCGTTGAGGCCTGGTATGGCATTCATCGTTACCTCGTTGAAGTAGAGGTCGCGATCCTTTTTGAAGGTCCTGGAACTCTTGCCCAGCACTGCCCCCAGTCTTGCCTTGTCCACTGTTTTATTGAATGCGTTGTTGGGGTCTCTTCGACTCTCCCGGTTGTTGGCGGATGATTCCATGTGCGTTCCAAAATTGCTGTCCGCTATGCCCCCGCTCTTTATTATTATGTCATGTGGTCTGCTGGTGAGCAGTGTCTTGGTGTTCTCTATGTCTGCCTGGTTCAATGCCGACAGCGTGAACAATGTGTTGTAAGATGCGAACTTGTACAATTCGTTTGGTGTGGACACGTTAGTGACGAATATCTTGTCGTCCTTGATCGGCTCTGTCCCGTAAAGAGGATGAGTGGAGGTAGTTGTGTTAGCGTTAAGATCAACACTTGATGTTGTTATGGTTTTTGCCATGTCTAGATCCCTAAATCTCTAAGCAGGTTCTCTTTCTTTGGTAACTGCACAGTGACTCCGGGTTTGAAATCATAAATGGGATCTTCGATCTGGTCTGGGTTACGTTGTGCAAACACCCACCATAGTCTCGGTGAACCGTAAAGGTCATATGCCAACAGGTCGGGCCTGTAGGCGTAAGTTCTCTCTATTGTGTAGGTCTGATCGTCCTGTTCTGCTGTTATAGTTCTCGGATTTAATATATCTAGATAATCTCTTGTTTCTCCTGTCGCAAAATATGGTGATGTGTTCGAGTATTGAGCCATTAGATAAATCCTACTTCATTTCCTTTGCCGTTCAACTCACCGTTGACGAATTTCTTCATCGAGAAGTCCTTCACGGAATCTCTGCTGTAGATTGGTCTTATCAACACTGATATGTTTGACAGTGTCGGCGCCCAGGTCTGCGATTCACTGGCGTTGGCACTAAGGTCAAAACCGGCATCTGCTCCCGTCAACTCTTTGTATTCTGTGTTACCCTGTTTTGTAGATATGTAATCTATGCCCTGTCTCAGTTCCAGATTGAATGACTGTATTACAACCGGCACCCTGTTGAACATGTGATCCCCGTATCCATAAAGATGCAGGATCGGTGGTGGATTGCCTTTGAGTCCGTTCAGCCCATCATCACTTCCAAAAAACATTTTAGTTGCTGTCCTTAGGAAATTCACAGTTGCCACCCAGTGCCTAGCGTCCTCTGAGTTCTGCACAGGGAATTCTCCAATTACGTTTATTTGTTCGACTTGTGAGTTCTGGTAGGCCATGTGTGGGAAATTGCTGTGTGTCATATCCATGGCGTTATAGTTGGCGCTATGTGCCACCTGCATGATTGGTGTTAGTGGCCAGAACATGCCCTGCGATGGTGCTAGGGGTTGCAGTATAGGGTTATTCTCAAAATCAAAGAACTGTGTCAGTGGTCCATCTGGAACCGTCAATCGCACACGCCAATCGGTCGTGTCATGCCTTCCAGACCATTTGGCCCTCGACTGCACTATCCTACTGTCCGTGGAAATACCAGCACCCGTGAGCCTGCCCAATGTCCTATTGAATATGCCGGATCCCACGTTCTTGACTATTTTTCCTATTTCTCCAAATGCCATCTTAATGGTTGCTTTCCTTCGTAAAATTTTGTATACTTTAACTATATTTATAGGCATTAATCTAGGCGCACTTAATTCACCATACGGCACGATTCAACAGACCTGTTTGTGGTCACTCACATTGATACAAAGAGAAGGAATTTATGAAGAGAGTCAAGTACCTAAACAACAGAGATCTGCTACTGCAGATACATGCCAGCAAGAATACATACTGTTCTTATGTTTCACCCGAGGACTCACAGTTTGACCTCATAGTGCCCAACCTGAAGAAAGTCAACGCCAGTGCTGTAGCACAGGCCAGGAAAGCCAAGGCCAAACGTTTGACACAGGAAGCATGGGAAGAGGCCAAAACAGCAGGACTGAAAAAAATTAAATTAGTGGACTACACAGTGAGTCCGAGAAAGATAGACAAGACAGATCTTGTGTTCAGGGTAATGATGTTCGACCATATTCCCATGGACAGCGAGAGGAAGAAAAACCCCAAGACTGTGGCAGACCATCACAGCAAAGTTAACTTCCCACCGTTCCAACACTACAGATTCGACAACAAAGGTAAACTGGTTTGTGTGGGTAAATCCCATTGGGTGGGTGGCATGGATAACGGACACTTCTCATCAGACCACGGCAAGATGACCAACACACTTGCGATGATGTACATGAAGTTATGCGAGAGATATGGAACAAGAGCAAACTGGAGAGGGTACACGTACAACGATGAGATGCAGTCGCAGGCGTTGATGCAACTGTCACAAATTGGATTGCAATTTGATGAATCTAAATCGGACAATCCTTTCGCATACTACACAGCGGCAATAACAAATTCGTTCACGAGGATTCTAAATATTGAAAAGAAAAATCAAGCGATCAGAGATGATCTTCTCGAGCAGAACAACATGATGCCCAGTTTCACAAGACAAAACGAAAATGATGCCAGTTCACCGTTGCATAAAAAAAGAATGGAAACAATACACGGTGAAGTGCGACAGGTTAACAAAACCGGTATCGCAAAATTGAACAAAGCGTTAAAGAAAAAAGGTAAGATCGATTCGGAAGATTTTGAAAGTGTTAACTCTAGGAAAGTCGACATGACCAATCACAAACCAATCGTGAAGAAAAGGTGGTAATTGATGGCGTTCTTTAAAAAGATGGCCTGTTTCACGGACATACACTTTGGTCTCAAGGGTAACAGTCGCATACACAACGACGACTGTGAGGATTTTGTCAAATGGTTCATAGAACAAGCCAAGGCAGAAGGATGTGAGACCTGCATATTCCTAGGGGATTGGCACCATCATAGATCAGCAACAAACGTTTCCACGATGAATTACACAGTGTCCAACATGGAACGACTGGGTGCGGCATTTGAAAACGTTTATGTGATAATGGGCAATCACGATCTGTATTACAGAGACAAGAGAGAGATCAATTCAATGGAATACATCAGGAACATTCCAAACATACACATTGTGAATGAATGGTTAGTGGAAGACGATGTTGCAATCATACCGTGGGTTGTGGGAGACGAATGGAAAAAAATTGAAAAAATGAAACAGAAGTACGTGTTTGGACATTTCGAATTGCCTTACTTCAAAATGAACGCAATGGTAGAGATGCCAGACGTTGGCGGAATACAGACAGATCATTTCGCGGGCTGTGGGAAAGTGTTCTCAGGACACTTCCATAAAAGACAGATTATGAAAAATGTGACCTACATGGGAAACGCTTTCCCACACAACTACGCAGATGCCTGGGACGACGACAGGGGTATGATGATATTAGAATATGGACAGGAACCTAAATATGTCAACTGGCCTGAGATGCCAAGATATATCACAATAAAAGTTTCGGAACTGTTAGAAGATCCGGACAAGTATCTAAAACCTAAAATGTACGTGAGAGTAACACTAGACATAAAAATCAGTTATGAAGAAGCAAACTTCGTCAGGGAAACATTCATAGACAAGTATCAACTGAGGGAACTACAACTGATCCCTGAACAGGTGGACAATGCACAGCAACCACTAGTGGAAGTGCAGAAGTTTGACAGCGTGGATCAAATCGTTATCAAGCAGTTGCAAGGGGTGGATTCAGAAGTGTATGATAAAAATGTTCTAACAGCAATTTATAACGACCTAGATGTTACAAATTAGTAATATAAAAATTAAACTGTCTGACAAGGCCATATCTAAAGCATGGTTAAAACTTTATCAAAGTCTTAATGTTGACCCAGATAAAATTGTTTCTAACCTTCCGATCGATAATAAGGATTTTATGCAAAAAATTAAAAAAGCAAACGATCTGTTTGGGTTTGACTGGCCTTTGAACCCGCAAACACAGGATGAATATAATTTAATGCACAAAGACATAGAAACAGCACCAGAAAAAATGGCGGATCTGTTACAAAGCATACATCATGATTTACATGTAAATGAAGCCGGCAGTAACAAAGCAAGTCATATACAAATAGTTTGGTCTGAAAGCCTAGGGCAATTTTATAAAAAACAACCAATAAATTGCGATATGCCCGACAATGCAGAATCGTTTGAAAAAGAATTAAAGTACGGTGATGTTTATCTTGGTTTTCCACACATTGGAAAATCCCCAGAAGTGTGTATGTTACAAAACGACAATAGCAATCTAAATCAAACCTGCAGGATACACAACAAGATTGTTTGTAATATATTAATAAGTCTTACAGATCTAAATTGTGCTACCGATGAACAGTTGATTTCTTGGTATGATGAAAATAAAATCACTATGTTTACCAAAGAAGAAATGTTAAAATATAACGGGTGGGCAAAAATAGGCGAAGTGATCAACAAAGACGATATAGAAAAGATGGACCTACAAAATTTAAAAATAAGTTATGATGAAAATTAGTAAAAAGAAATTGATAAAAGTTTTGAAAGGTGACCTCGAGATGCCTGTGACCAAACAATCACTCCTGGATCAACTTGCGAAACCTGTGACACAGGAAGAGTGGCTGAAAGGATATAACGAATGGAAGAGGAAACAACTTGCTAACGATTAAGGAACTAACGGTAAAGAACTTCATGAGCGTGGGCAACCAGGCCCAGGCCATAGACTTCTCCAACAAGAGCCTGGTGCTTGTTATTGGTGAGAATATGGACCTAGGTGGTGACGATGCCGGTGCTAGGAATGGTACAGGTAAAACAACAATCATAAATGCACTATCATATGTGTTCTTTGGTGAAGCACTGACAAACATCAGAAGGGACAATCTCGTAAACAAAACCAATGAGAAGGGAATGTTGGTTGGTGTTAAGTTTGTGAAAAACGGAATTACCTACACGATCGAGAGAGGACGTAAGCCACAGATATTCAGATTCTATGCCAACGACATAGAACAGAAGACAGAGAGCAACGAAGCACAAGGTGAGAACAGAGAAACACAGGTGGAGATAAACAAACTGATGGGCATGACTCATTCCATGTTCAAGAACATAATAGCACTGAACACATACACACAACCGTTCTTGTCGACTAAACAGGCAGAACAGAGAGAAATAATCGAACAATTATTAGGTATAACACTGCTGTCACAGAAAGCAGATCTGTTGCGTGAAAAACAAAAAGCGACGAAACAGATGCTGACCGAAGAAAAATTAAAGATAGATGCCAGGATGGCTTCTAATGAAAAAATACAAGAATCCATAGAGAGCCTGAAAATAAGATCCAATGCGTGGAGCAAACAAAAAGCCGATGACATAGAAGGATTCAGAGAAGCGATAGCAGAGCTAGATAAAGTAGATAGCGAAATTGAAATTGCAAAACACAAAAAACTACAAAAGCACAACGAAATGCAAACCGCATTGAGGGGTCTACAGAAAGAAAAAGCATATCACGAAGATTCATTCACTAAAGCAGAAAGCACTGTAGACAAAACCAAAAGTGATTTGGAGTATGCCGCACAACAAAGATGTCCAACATGTGAACAAGAATTGCACGACGACAAACACGAACAACTGGTCGGTAAACTAAAAATAACGCTGACAGAATCAAAAGAGTACGCTGAAAAATTAAGAACCGATCTTGTGAAAATTCAACAGGGCATCGATGACATCGGAGATTTAGGAAATGTACCGGACACATATTATGACACAATAGACGAAGCGTACAACCACAAAGGTTCGTTGCAAGATCTAAAAAGACAGTTAGACCAGACAGAGAAGAAAGAGGACACATATGCAGAACAGATAGCGGAGATGCAGAAATCCGCAATACAGGAAGTAGATTACGAAAAAGCCAACGAACTGGAAGACCTACACAGACACCAAGACTTCCTGTACAAATTGCTGACTGCAAAAGACTCGTTCATAAGAACAAGGATCATAGAACAGAACTTGACATACTTGAATCAGAGGCTGGCATACTTCTTGGGCAAGGTCAAATTGCCACACACAGTCACCTTCCAATCCGATCTCACTGTGCGTATCGAGGAACTGGGCAGGGAACTTGACTTCGACAATCTAAGCAGAGGTGAGAGGAACAGACTGATCCTGAGTCTGAGTTGGGCATTCAGAGATGTGTGGGAAAGCCTTTATCAACAGATCAACTTGCTGTTCATTGACGAACTGGTGGACGCAGGCATGGACATATCCGGTGTTGAGAGTTCTATGGCTGTGCTCAAAGACATGAGCAGGACACAGAAAAAGAACATATTCCTGATCTCACACAAAGACGAATTAGTGAGCAGGGTGAACAGTGTACTCAAAGTTGTAAAAGAGAATGGTTTTACCAACTATGCCAATGATGTTGACATAATTGTTTAATTTTTATGTTGACAAAACCACTTCTTACATGCTTTAATTACACTGACGTTAATTAATGTTAATCGTACGATAATAAAGGAAGGATATAATTATGTCAAATGAAACACACGACGCTATAATGACAGCGATACAAACTTACTCAGAAGAGAATGGGAAGTTCGTTGATAAGGGTGTAAAAGCCTCTGCAACAAGAGCCAGAAAAGCACTAGCAGAATTATCTAAACTGATCAAAGCAAGAAGAAAAGAAATTCAAGAAGTCAAGAACGCGGCCAAAACAGCGGCGTAATCGATCAATTGGATTTTGCAAAACCCAAAACCTCCGGTTAGCAATAATCGGAGGTTTTTTTATGACTTGAGTATTCCCTTGCCGTGTACCCTCACACGGATATGCCCATTGTAGTAATCGTTGGTTTCCAGAACCTTGCGTGAGAATTGTTCACGTGCTTCCACGTAGGACAGTTCTGCCTTGGACTTGCAGTAGAAAAGTATTTCTCTTGTGAATTTGTCTTTACCAATTTTGTTAACATCGATTGTGAGATCATCGCTTGATCCATAATAGTCCTGCCAGTCAGAATCAACCTTGTATCTACGTTTGTTCTTTCTGCCTTTGAGTGGAGGCCTAGATCTTTTGAATCTAGCAAGTTTCTTGCCTATGTACATCCTACCGTTGGTTGTATTTGTTATGAGATAAACAAATCCCACAACCTCTTCAGGTATATTGGTAATTTCGTTTCCTTGGTATGTCCAATGCATTGTGGTATTTAAAGCCAAAAAGATTGACTGACATTTTTATCTATGTTATATAGTAGTTGAAGGGCAACCGTATCCTTCCACCAGGCAAACAAACTTCCCCATAGGCAAACATAGCATCGCAACCAGTGAGCAAGGAAATGCGGCCGACAAGGCGACAGGTGAATCCTTAGATGCAGACAGCAAAAAATGATGAGGCTCTTAGAAAAAGATAATCCTCAGGTTTACCAAAAACTATTATACAGGGATTTGGTAGGCTCGCGTTGTAATGAATGAGCAAACGGGTACAGCACAACCGCCCGACGAAAGTAGCGATGTATAGTGACTGCGAACTCACCACAGGGTTCAAGTCGGTTCGGCTAGAAATAGCCGAATTGTGACTGCTCATCTACCACAGAGAACGCACAATGCGTCCAAGTTTTTTACAACTGCGTAAGTTAAAAAGAAACGAGCGTAAGCGAAGTTTCAGATGGCGTAAGCCGTCTCTGACTATCCATTAAGTACTACACAATGGAACTACTCTTCGACCACACATTCGGCAAACAGGAACAGCAGGATCTAGTCATATGCCGACCCATGGCCATAGTGGACGAGGACGAAGAAGCGGAAGCGATAGACCGTGGTTGGCTCGCACTGGACCACCCCATAAACAATCATCGTGAAGTTTTTTACCAGTCTCGTAGCACACGGATCAACATGGACAAATGGCGTCCTCGATACAAATCGCACACACACGCCGGCAAAGAGATCGGCATAAAAGTTATTGACGCGAATGAGATTGTTAAACTGTTGGGACTGCCGCAAATATACAAGCAGTACATGGAGAGAAAAAATTTTGGCGCGGACTACGATCCCTTTGGACACTACCACAGGCGTGATCAGTTCATGCTGTTCTACACCGGCACCGCGGACAACATCATAGGATTCACCAAGCAGAAACGATACCGGTACCAGGAAGACAACTATTCCAGCATAGACTCATATGACTCCCAGGACCTCGCGGGTCTGGAGAGTGTGATCCATGCCAACACCGTCCCCATAAGTGACATAACACTGGACATGGAGATCGAGTGGGCCAGTGAGAACTACGTGAGGTACTTCTACATGGGATCAGGCTACGAACTGTCATCGGAATACAAGGCCAACTATCGAGGATTCGAGTGGTGGACAGGCACGGAATGGAGCACCAACAAAAAACAGTACAAACGATTGTGTAGGAGGGACAGTAAACTTACTGACTTTTCTTCTCTCGGAAACCTTTCACTGATTCCAGATAACCTTTAGACCAATTCTTGTAGTAAGGTCCCGCTTCCAGTATTTTGGAGAAACGATTCAACTTGGCCAGACCCTGTGCCAGGAACAAAGTGTAATGCCCGTTGTTCAGTTTGACACCTCTGACCGATTCGTGTGTGTTGGGATGGTCCTCCAGTATCACTATGTCCTTGCTCATGAAGTAACCATTTAGGTCCTTGGCCAACTTTTCTGTTTCCTCTGTCGTGAAATGGTCGGGCTGTGCTATCATTATCAGCACGTCCTTGTCCTCGAAGTTGAAGTTCCAGATGTGTCCATACAGTGTGTTGTAATCAGCGACGCCATCCAGTTCCAGAAAGGACACCTTGTCCTCCACGATGGCCTTCTGTGCGAATGGGCATGGCGGCAGGTCACCGAATATGGGATTGGGCTTCGTGACGAAGTCCTTAATCCAATTCTTTATCGTCTGTGTCGGGTTCTGATTTTTCTGTTGAGTCGTCATGTATGTCCTTGATCTTTTGCAGTGCTTCTCCCAGCAGTTTATCCTTGGTATCCAACTTGGCCTCCAGATCCGCTATCTGCTTGTTCTGTTCACCTATCTTGTGGCCAACCGTTTGCACATCTTGTGTGGCGTGTTCCAGTTTGATCAACACCTGCTTCATCCGGCTCTCCTTTGCCTTGACCTTGGACAAAGCATCATCACGGTCTTTTGTGATTTCTACGATTTCGGATTTGAGTTCTTTGACTAGGTCTTTTTCGGACATATGTAAGTGTTAATTATCAGCATTTTCTAATACCATTATAGTATACTATATCTTAGAAGAAAGGTTGACCACTTTTCTTGGTAGTTTCCATGTTCTCTTTTACCAGTTGTGAAACTATGGTACGCTCCTCCGGTGAGAGGTTCAGTGCCTCTTGCCATGTGACTCCTCCACGCAGGAACCAACAGACCTTGAACAGTTCTAGTTTTAGATTTTTTGATTCGCTCTCAAAATCCTTGAGGTACTTGACAATGTCAGAGTCCCCCATTGTCAGCAGGGTTATCCGAAAAAATTTGAGTTATCGAATGTGATCGGCACTTCGAATGTTGCCGGCACGCCTTTCTTGATCTGCTCTTCTGTGGCTTTGACCCTTATGGGTTTCATCTGTGCCTGTAATCGCAAGGCAGATAATTTTTCTTCTATCTCTCTTACCGTGACTGTGTCAGCGTTGTTCACAAAATCGATGATCTGGGTCTTGTCAGTGACCGCCGCACCATCTGGTGTCGTGATTTCCTGTATGCTGTCCAGCAACAGTGAGAAGTTCACTGTGTTCAGTGTCTCGAAGCTCTTTGAGAACGCTGTCTGTTTCTGGTCCTCTGTCAAAGTGCTTGAATTTATTGTGCCATACATTTTCTGTTGTTCGAATTTTGCGATCTGTACCTTGGTCAATGTTTTGTAATCCAGTGGTTGTATTTTTACCTTGAATCCCTTGGTCGTCGTCGCATAATCTTCCAAGGTAATTTTGCCCACTTCTTCCAACAGTGCAGGCAGGTTCACGGTCGTTGTCTGTTGCTCATTCGGACCTGGGATTGTGTAAGACACATCCATGGTCTCTCCGAATGTGGCTATCCTGATCGCCAGCAGTACAGCATCTGTGTCGTAGTTGACCATCTTCCACGGATCCAGTAGGTTCGGCACACAGCTCTTTATGACATCCACTGTGGCCTGTCCATTGATCATGGAGTCAGGTGTCTTGAATGTCAGCTCGTCCTTGGCTGTCATTGGCAGTATCGGTATCTCCCCCGTCTCTGTGGGTGTGAAAACCTCCTTGGTGTAGTATCTGCCACCGCTGGGTAACTTGATGTATATGGCCGGTTGCCTGTAGTACTTGTGTAGTGGGTTAGTATTTTCCATGTTTTCTGTATCCATAAATATACACTAAATGTGCATATGTGTCAATATTTATGTGCGTATAAAAAGGTGAGAAATAAAACCATATGGCGGATGAACTAGAAAAACAACTGGATGGACTGCAGAAGCAGTTCGCGGGATTGGCCAAGACCCTTGGTAGTTCCAGTAAGACCATTCTCAAAAATAACAACGATACCAAGACGTTTGGTAACTTGCAGAAAGTACTCAACAAGACCCTAGGGGATTACCAGAAGAAGAACAAGGGATTCATTTTTGGCATGGAGAGTTTCGGTGAAGCGATCAAGGCCGCCAAGAAGGACGTAAAGGGATTCAAAGAAGTCATCAAGGGTATACCATCGCCAATGGGACTGCTGGCCAAGGGACTCAAGATTGCCTATGACGCCACAATAGGTCTGGGGGTTGCAATGGTAAAAACTGCAGTCGCCTTGTCAGATGCAACAAGACAATTCAAAGGTCTGGAGGACGTGGTCGACGCTGGTACGGGAGAGCTGAAGTTAGTAGGCGTTGTTGCCAAAGAACTGGCCAAGGACATAGACTTAAATGTGGGCGTGTTCAGGACACTGGCACAGACGGGAGCATCATTTGGATCTTCCATTGTCACTTTGCGTAAGGCACAGGAAGACGCACAGATGCCATTGACAAAATTTACCCAACTGATCACCGATAATTCAGTCACCCTAGCAAAATTATTTGGTTCAGTGGACCAGGGCATTCCACAGATAACAGGTTTCATGAAGGGACTGAGGGACATGACCATGGGCGAGTTCGCAAAATTCGGACTAACACTGGACGAGACCTCAACATTCCTGGGCACGTTCCTGGAGTTGGAAAGGGCAAGGGGTAACACAACCAGGATGACACAGGACCAACTGTTGGCGGGCACGAGAGCCTACACCAAGGACCTCGTCTTGTTGAGCAAACTGACCGGTGAGAGTGTTGACGAACTTAATACCCAAAACATGGCCATGGCCGCAGACGGTGTATTCCAATCACAACTGCAAGGGATGGCGGCCAAAGATGCCAAGACATTGTCACTGGGTGTGAGTGCATTGCCAGGGCCTTTACAGCAACTGGCCAAGGAAGTCATAGGACTGGGTGCACCTATCAGTGACACCAGCAAAGAACTTACTGCCCTATCAGGCGGTGCGTTCAACGACGCAATCAAACAGTTCCAGAACACAGGGGACCTGATTGCGTTCCAGAACAGCATTAAAACCATATCGGGTGATGTGATGCAAAACAGCAAGGCCTTTGGTCAGGCCTCACTTGCCGGTGGTGGATTCGGCGAGGCGTTGAACGCAGTCGCGGCATCCATTGGTACCGCGGTTGACGAGGCCGACATCACGGGAGAACTGAACGCGGCGGGCGACAACATATCGAAGGTGCTGAACCTGACCACAGGTGAACTGGACAAGACCAAGGAGGCTCTAGAGACTTTTAGATTCAAAGGACTCGACCCATTCATATTCTCAGGTGAGAAGGCAGGCAAGGGCATAACCAAACTGGCCAGTCTTCTAGAAAAAGCAAGGACAGACGGCATAGACAAGATGGGTGATATGGCGAGAAAAATGGGTCAGTACCTGATGGGAGAGAAGGTCACGGAGCCAAAAAAATTCAAGGATTCAGCGGCCAGCACGTTCAGTTTCACAGATCAGAACAGTGGTGCATTTGATTACTTCAACATCGATGATGCAATAATGCCCAAATTCAATGAAGGTTCAAAGGGATTCCGGGACTTTGGATCAGGCACACCCGCCATGCTACACGGCGTGGAAGCAGTGGTCCCAAAGAATGATATAGGACAACTAGCCAAGGAAATGCTTGCCTTAGGAGCACCAGTGAGTGAGGCGGCAAAAGCCGAAATGTCAACAGTGACCAACAATACCACGTCGATTGACATGACAAAACTAAACGCAAACACAGAACAACTCATAGCCTTGACCGAAAAAACAGCAAACCACTTAAATATGCTAGTAACGATAGGTGCTATGACAGAAAAAAATACCAAAAACACTAATAATAATCTTGCAAATATGTCAGGAAGTCTAGTATAATAAAGTATGGCTTGGAAAAAATATTTTAAAGACGCTAACCTTTCCCCTATATCAGGTGAGAAGGTACCCAACTTCGCCAAGAGGAACTACAGTTCTTACTTGCCGGACGTTTACACGGGACACCCCAACAGGATACAGAGATACTTCCAGTATGATCAAATGGATTCGGATTCTGAGATCAATGCGGCACTGGACATCCTGGCAGAATTCTCAACACAACAGAACACAGAGAACGAGACACCGTTCGACATAGTGTTCAATGACGAGACAACGGAACACGAAGTGAAACTTCTCAAGAAGGCACTACAACAGTGGACCAAGGCCAACCAATTCAAGAAAAGGATATTCAGGATATTCAGGAATGCACTGAAGTACGGAGACTGTTTCTTTGTCAGAGATCCTGAAACACAGAAATGGTTGTACATA
>Ga0209535_1002117_pt1 | contig 13009 bp, 7 predicted proteins | sample LinPmetageLP28_FD_184041 | JGI IMG/M metagenome (GOLD analysis project Ga0209535, IMG submission 184041) | Marine viral communities from the Pacific Ocean - LP-28 (SPAdes) (version 2) | ecosystem: Environmental > Aquatic > Marine > Oceanic | place: Pacific Ocean | collected 2009-08-22
CTTTAGTATACGATCCAGAAACCTTCACTCCAAGAAAAGGTTTAATGACTCGTTATGCGAAGAAGATGATCAGACCAGAATTCTACGGAAAAATAGATGTAATCGATTTAGCGACTATCTAATATTTCTTTTTAGAATCATATTTAAGAGAGAGCCCTTCGGGGCTCTTTTTTTTTGTTTATATGGGTAGGGTAATAAGCAACATAATCGTATATTTATAATAACAAACTAAAACGTTATTATACATGCCTTCAAATCATCATACGGACGAAATATTTGTTCAAAAGAGAAGACCAAAGAATCCAATTAAATTTAACGTACAATTAAATGACGAGCAAAAAGAAGCAAAAGCAAAAATTCTTCAATCTCCGATAACAGTACTAAAAGGAATGGCAGGTTCAGGTAAAACATTAGTTGCAACTCAAGTAGCTTTAGACTTACTATTTACCAAACAGATAGAGAGAGTAATTATAACAAGACCAACTGTATCTAAGGAAGACATAGGATTTCTACCAGGAGATATCAGAGAAAAAATGGACCCTTGGTTAGCACCTATATACCACAATTTACACATGCTATATAATAAAGAAAAGATACAAAAACTATTAGATGATGGTACAATTGAAATAGTTCCTTTTGCTTTTCTTAGAGGTAGAACATTTTTAAATTCTCTCGTAATTGTAGATGAAGCTCAAAATGTTACCCACACTCAAATGGAAACTGTCATAGGTAGATTAGGTAAAAACTCTAAAATGGTAATATGTGGTGATATGGCACAAATAGACCTCAAAGATAAAAGAGAAACCGGATTTTCTTTTTTAACTAGAATAGAAGAACATGTAGAAGGGTTCGTAACTCATAGTTTACAGCTAAATCACAGACATACCATAGTTTCACCTATTCTTAAAGTGTACCAAACCTTCAGAGATTAGAACCTATTTATTATTAAACTAGTATAAATGGCTGATATCGCAATATGGGGAGGTAGTTCTACCTTTACTACCGGTTCAACACCGTTCGGATTTTACGACACTGATACTGAGTTTCAAACTGATGCAGATAAAGTATCTAAGTTTGTAGCTAACAGATTAGGGTTTCCTTTGATGGATGTTGAGTTAGATAGTGGGAGTTTCTACACTTGTTTTGAAGAAGCAACAACTACATACGGTAATGAGGTTTTCCAATACAAGATAAAAGAAAATTACCTTAATCTTGAAGGAGCTACCACTGGAAGTAAGTTAAATAACCAAGTAGTTGACCCCTCACTTAATAGAATTATACAATTAGCTAAACATTACGGTACAGAAGCCGGTGTTGGAGGTAATGCAACAAGGTATACCGGATCTATTGGACTAACTACCAATCAACAAACTTATGATCTTGATGCTTGGGCTACTAGTGAAGGTATAACAGGTAGTATTGAAGTATCGAGAGTGTTTTATGAAGCACCTCCTGCAATACAACGTTACTTTGACCCTTATGCAGGTACTGGAACAGGTATCCAATCACTTATGTCAGCATTTGACTTTGGATCTTTTAGTCCTGGTATAAATTTCATGATGATGCCCATATCTTACGATGTAGCACTACTACAGGGTATAGAGTTTAACGATCAAATAAGAAAATCACACTATTCATTCGAACTAGTAAACAACCAACTTAAAGTATTCCCAGTTCCTACTGCATCAGGTAGTATGTTCTTTGAATACTATAAAGAAGTTGAAAAGGCTACTATAGTATACGATGAAAGTCACCATAAAATAACTAATATAGCTGAAGTACCCTACGATAACCCAACCTATTCACATATAAACAGTGTAGGTAAGCAGTGGATATTTAGATATACCTTAGCTTTAGCAAAAGAAATGTTAGCTTACATTAGAGGTAAGTACGGAACAGTACCAATACCCGGTTCTGAAACTACTTTAAATCAAGCAGACCTATTAGCTGACGCAAGAACAGAGAAGATAGAGCTTATGACAAGTTTAAGAGAGATGTTAGATATGACATCTAGAGGTAAACAGTTAGAAGCACAAGCTAAAGAAGCAGAAGATGTACAAACTACATTAAAATCTGTACCAATGGTAATATACGTAGGTTAATGAAATTAATACAGTTACTTTTAGAGATAGACTACAGAACTTATGAAGCTATGGTAAAAATTACCTATGGTGATGAAGGTTCTAAAGGGTATGATGATGCTTTACGAGCTTTACCCGGTGTTACTACTGTTACAGTTGCATCAGAAGATAGTGAAAGTAAGTTAGCTACCTATAAAGTCAAGTTAATCAGTCAAAAAGAGGCTATTGAAGCATTTAAATCCTTTAAAGACAACGCCACAACCAAATACAGTAACATAGTAGCACTTAAAGTAGGTGAACAAACAATAGAAGAGAAGTAATGTTATTCGGATCAAGTAGAGACTTTAACTTAATGACTAAGATCAGCCGTGAACTCATTAGAGACATAGTTGAACAAGAAGTATTGTACCATAAGATTAGTTTAGAAGATACAGATGTTAACCTATACGGTGAAGCAATGGAGAAATCGTACTTTACTGCTGTTAAGTTTAATTGTCTAATAACTAGAGGTGATCAAGTTATTGATATACAGGAATTTGGTCCTGATTTAGGTAGAGAAGCATCATTTGCGTTTATAAGAAAGGATCTCACTGAAGCTAACGTAGTTGCGGAGGTAGGAGACATATTAGAATGGCATAACGACTTCTATGAGGTAGATACGGTAAGAGAGAATCAATTATTTGTAGGTAGAGATAAGGAATATAACTTAGCTTCATATGCTAACAACTTTGGCTCATCAGCATCTATAATAGTTGACTGTCACTTGACAAGATCAGATAAAGTAGGTATAAGCGAAGTAGTATACAGATAATATGGCAGGTAATAAACCAACACCGGAGTACGAAGTACAAAATAACCTTAAAGATAGAGGTTTACAGGTATCAAGAGATAATGATACTGTCCAAACTATCACTGTAGGCGTTAAAGATATAGATGAAGCAATCTTTCATTACTTTAATAACGTACTTAAACCTCAGGTAACTCAAAACGGTAACCTTATTAACGTACCACTTGTGTATTCTTCACCTGAACGTTGGGCAGCAATGCAGAAAGACGGTTATTACCGTGATAAGAATGGTAAGATGCAAGCTCCTTTAATTACTTTTAAAAGAGATGGCATAGAAAAGAATAGAAACCTTGGTAATAAGTTAGATGGTAACAATCCACAAAACTTTGGCATATTTACTAAGAAGTATTCTAATAAGAATGCATACGATAGGTTTGGCATACTTAATAATAGGGTAAAAGATACAGAAATGTATGCTGTTGCAATACCCGACTACGTTAATATAACGTATAGTAGTGTGATATTTACTGATTACATGGAACAGAACAACAAGATAGTGGAAGGTATTAATTTCGCATCAGATTCATACTGGGGAGACCCAAATAAGTATAAGTTTAGAGCAATGATTGACAACTTTACCACATCTACCGAATTGGTACAAGGTAATGATAGAATAGTAAAGACAGAATTTAGTATAAAACTTTTAGGGTACATAATAACAGATACGATTAATGCTATTAACTTTAACCCTAAAAAAATGTATAGTAAATCTTCTATTAAAATTACAAATGAAATAGATACTAAGTAAGTAGGCTGCTATTTATTAGTAGTTAATGGTTGTCTTAATGTAATAAAAAAGTAAGAGAGGTAAATGACTACTTTTTCATCAGAATTATCCGGATCGTTATTATTTTCATCTGGAAGCAAGGTACAAGCTAGAATAGTACCGGGATCAGCTTCGTTAAGTATAACGGGAGCACTACACGTGAGTGGTTCCGACATAACGGTTCTTGGTGTCTCTGTACTTGATCGTATATCAAATTTAGAAGCTGGTGGTGTAAGTGATTCTGCTTCATTAGGACCATTAAATAGAGCAACAGCATCATTACAAACCTTTACTTCTTCTATTCAATCAGAGGTTGATGCAATTAAAATAACAACTGGTAGTTTAACCTCATCAGTACAGACATTATCATCACAAATAACATCATTAACTTCGGTTACTGGTTCATATTTACTTACATCATCCACTTATTACTCACAATCTGCTCAGATATCTTCTGATGGGTACTTAACATCAGCTTCTGCTGCTAGTTTAGGGTTTGGATCAGGTGGAGCTGGATCTACTCCTGCAGGTACTATCTCATCTTCAACACAAATTGAAGCATTAGGATTTGTAACAGCATCAGTAACAGCATCCTATGTATCTGGTAGTAAGGTTGATGGGTTAGTTAGTAGTGCATCATTAGCTATTACAGCTAACACAGCATCATTTGTAAGTGATACATTTATTTCTGCATCAGCAGTTAGAAGTGGTTTTGGTGCAGGTGTATCTTTACCAGCTGGCACTATATCTTCATCAATACAAATTGAAGGGTTAGGGTTTGTAACATCATCTGTTGCAAATACCGACAGTTTAAATACGTATACCGGTTCAGCAGACACTAGAATAGCATCTCTTGAAGCAGCTACATCTTCTTACGCAACAGGATCACATATAAGTATTGCATCACTGAATACATTCTCAGGTTCAATACAAACAGAAGTAATTAGTTTACAGTCAGCAACTAGTTCTTACCTAACTAATACAAGCACCGGTAGTTTAATACAGACAGCTTCAGTAAGTAGTAATGTACTAACCTTTACAAAAGGTGATCAATCAACATTTGCACTAACAGTTAATACAGGAAGTGGTGGAGGAGCAGTTTCTTTTGATGGAAATCGACAAGTTTCACAAAATTTACTACCTACTATGTTTTCCGGATCATTTAATCCAGGAACTTCAGGTAGTGTACAAGATTTTTTAACTGCAGTCTTTTATCCAAACAGTGCTCCTACAATTACCACCGGTAACCAGTCGGTTGTAGAGTTTGCTCTATCAGGATCATCAATAACAACGGTAGCTGCTACAGATCCAGAAGGACAGTCACTTACTTTTGGTACTTCGTCTGCATATTCATCTGACTTTGTAAGAGTTGCAACAAATGGTGCTATGACACTTAATACTTTTGCTACTGGTTCAATGAATACAGTGGATAGAGGTGATGGACAGTATGCTCACCCTATTATACTGAGAGCAGTTGATAGTTTTGGCACAGCAACAACTAAAACAATCTATTTAGCAGTAAGTCTTAACAGTTCACCAAAGTTTAGAGAAACTTCTGTTAGTGGAAATATTATTACTTCATTTACAACTGCTAGAAACGAAAGTGCTACTGCAACTGAGATAACTAAGATATACTTTACTGATTCAGACAGTGATACCATAACAATTACATCACAATCTGACGCTAATAACCATTTTATATTTTCTAAAACAGGTTCATACGTTAGATTACTACAAAATACTAGCTCGTTAGACTTCGAGACAACTTCATCTTATAGTTTATCATTAACAGCTTCGGATGAACACTTTATTGCAGGATTAGATGGTAATTCATTTACTACTTTACCTGTAACAGTTAACGTAACAGATAATGTTGCACCAACTTTTAATAACCAAACTATAACAGGTGTTACAGAAAGTGTAGCATCAGGTACTTCTGCTGGTTCAGCTACTGCATCAGATCCTGAAAGTGATACCATTACATTTGTATCATTTACTTTAGCTGGTCTTATCTTAGACGGTAGTTCAGTTAATACGGGTTCTTATAGTGGTACAAGTAAAACAGATCCTACTGAAGATCCATTTCAAATGGCATCTAACGGAGCAGTTACAACTAAAGCAGGAGCATTCTTAAATTCAGACATAATAAATGCATATATTTATAGCGCTTCTGTTTCTGATCCTTACAACACTTATAGTTCAGCGACGATTACGGTACCAATAGCTGATGACCAAGCACCTACTGTTAGTGGTACATCTACATTATACGTAATAGAATCTGCTACGTCAGGAAACGGTGTGAAAACCAATTCAGACGGTTATACAGGTACTAATGCAAGATTTACAGCTAACCAGGCAGTTACTTGGTCTATTTCATCTTCAGGTTTCTTTAGTATAGATACTTCAGGGTATGTTACTTTAGGATCTGATATATCTGGTTCATCTTATGTGGGAGGTACCCAACTAAACGGCAGTGTTACTGCTAGTAATGGATTTGGTACACCTTCACAAACAAATTTTACGGTTAGCATAACCGATAACGTTGCACCGACAATAATATTCACTGATACTTCAGCTAACCAAAATAACAATGGTGCAAGAAGTGGTTCAACGATCAATACAATATCATTTAGTGACTCAGAAGGAGATAATGTCGATTTAAGTTCATTTAACTTTACTGATCCATCTGGTCAATTAAATACAATTCAAGTAGGGGGTACTTACTTAGTACAACCCATTAATAATTTAAGTAGTTCAATATATGGAATTACAGCATCAATAGATGATGAGCATTCATTTGCTTCTAGAACATCTACACATGCATTAACCATAGCAGCAGCTCCTTTAGGATCTGGTTCTAATAATGGTAATTTCTATATAATCGAATCTGCAGTAAGTGGAGCTAATGTAGTAGTTAACTCAAACGGTAGAACAGGAACACAAGGAGATATTAACGTAACATACAGTCCTCAATTTAATAGTGCAGCAGTACAGTCATTTACCTCATCTAACTCTGCTTTAGTAATTGATGGATTAGGTGGACTTACTTTAAATAACAACCTAAGTGGCTCAACTACCGGTTCAGGTACAACAATTACTTCAACAATTACCTACCAGGATCAATATAACAATATTGGCTCTAGTAGTATTAATGTTAGTGTAGCGTTGAATTCTCCACCTACTGCATCTTTTACTCAACAATCTCCAAAGTTTAATACTAACTTAGGTATTGCTGGGACAACTTTATTTTCAGGAAGCATTACAGATTCAGAAAGTGATGCACCTTATAGTGCCAGTTTAACCGGTACAGATGCAAACTTATTTGAAATAGTTTATAATAATGCTGATTCATCTTCATTTGAAATAAAAGCTATAAACGACTTACCAGCAGGTGATTATAATGTTACTGCAAGTGTATTTGATGACTTTGCTCAATCTGTAGTTATAGCTAATTCTGAAACAGAGGTAAGTATTTTAGCAGCACCAGTCGGTACATTAGGTACTAATGGTACATTTTATATTATAGAGTCAGCTGGTAATAGTAATAACATAAGAATTAATAGTGACGGTAGAACAGGAACACAAGGTGACTTATCAGTAAGTTATTCACCATCATACGGAAGTCCAGTTGTACAGTCATTCACTTCTTCTAATTCTGCAATAGCAATTGATAGTGGCGGTACACTAACGACAGGTTTACTACTAAGTGGATCAGGAACAGCATCAGGTGACACTATTACATCAGATATTACATTTAGAGACCAATATAATAATGTAGGTTCTGGTAGTGTGACAGTAAATGTTACTACTAATAATGCACCGGATATTATATTTAGTGATACCTCAGCAAATCAAAATACTAATTTAGGTAGATCAGGAAGTACTTTAGTTACTTTAACTTTTAGTGATACAGAAAGTGATACAGTTGATTATGACGGAGTATCGTTTACAGGTCTCAATAGTCAACTAACTACTTTTAGAGCAGGTACTTCAATAGTAGTACAAGCCAATAATAATTTAAGTGCTTCTACATATAGTATTACAGCATCAGTTGATGATGAACATTCATTCAATACCAACACTGAAAAGGATTCATTTACAATTGCAGCAGCAGACATAGGTACTTTATCTTCCAACGGCACATTCTACGTAATTGAATCAGCAGTAAGCGGAGCAGATGTAGTAACAAATTCAAATGGTAGAACAGGTACTCAAGCAGATGTAGGAGTAAGTTATTCACCTAATTACGGAACAGCAGTAGTTCAATCATTTACATCATCAAATGCTCAAGTAGCAATTACAAATGCTGGAGCAATATCACTTAACCAACATATAAGCGGAAGCGGTACAGGATCAGGAGATTCAATTAGTTCTAATATTACATTTAGAGATCAGTTTGACAATATTGGTAGCGGTAGCGTATCAATTAACGTAACAACTAATACAGCTCCAACAGTAGTTTCTTTTACTGATATAATTTCTAACTTGACAGCATCTATATCAGCAGGAACTAACTTAGTAAGTATGAGTATTGCAGATACTGAAAGTGATACACCATTTAGTGCTTCTCTAGGAGGAGCCAATGCAAGTGACCTAACCTTTCAATACCTGAATGCAAATTCATCATCAGCATTTATTGAAGCAGCATCAACACTTAGTCAAGGAACTTACAACTACGACGTAACTATATCAGATAGCTTCGGAAAGTCTACTAATTATACTGGAAGAACATTAACAGTAGCAGCTCAACCTTATTTGGTATATGCGTATGGATATAGTGGAGGATCACCAGCATCAGAAGCAGCAGCATATGGTACATTAGGAGACGGAGGAGGAGATGGAATTGGAGTAAGTTCTGGATCTGTTATAGCAATGTTTGAAAGTGGTGCTTTAGGTACTACATTTAGTCCTTCTTATGTAGGAGGAACAGCAACATTGTTAGCAAGTGCAAGTTTAACCACCTTATCTAACACATCAGGTACTAGCACCGGTATAGCAAGTTTAGGGTATTTAGACTTTACATCACCATCACAAATTGCATTAATATTATTTCCTTCATCATCAGCAGTAGGAGATAAACCAAAAACAATGTATAATGGAGCATTACCAGATAGTAGTGCTACAGCAAAAGAATACGCATTTTATGCGAAAGATTTAGGATTACCAGGAGTAAGTAGTACAGCAGTATATTATTTTGATACTGAAACTGCTCATTTAGGTAACTCAAATTGGGGAATGATATTCCAAACAGGACAGAGTACTAATAACACAAGATACTATTTGATGCCAGACTCAGGGTCAGCACCATAAAAGAATAGAATATGGCAGTAACTGCAACAGACATATATGTAAGGTCCGGAACCAGCGGAGCATTCACCAAAATTGACTTTGTTCAAGGCGGGTGGATCACTGTACCTTCTGCATCCAATATGATTGCTTTAAGTCATACTAGGGTAGCTGAGGGTCAGGTAGTATATGTGGAACATACAAATGCACTATATAAAGGTTCATTCTTTGAAGCTTTTGTCACTCCTGGGTACTCCGGTTTTAGCAACTCTCAATCTTTTGCACCTTTTACATGGCCTGGTAGTGGTGGGGGTGGTGGAGGTTCATCCACAATAGGAAGCCTGACAGATGTAACAACTGGATCATTAAGTAATGGACAAGTACTACAGTGGAATGCCTCAACTAATAAATGGGAAGCAAGTAACGTTTCTGGTACAGGAGATATATCAGCAGTATTTGCTGGTGATGGTCTAACTGGAGGAGGTTCAGCAGGATCAGTAGTACTAGATGTAGATGCTGGAAACGGTATAGTAATTAACACTGAAGGTATTAGTTTAGATACTGGATCAACTCATTTTAATAACGCAGTAGATTCTAGAATAGTAACACCAGCTATTTTTAATGCATTTACAGCATCACTAGTAACCTTTACATCATCAATACAAGGTCAAGTTGACAGTTTAGAAGCAGTAACAGGTTCATTTGCTACTACTGGTTCTAACAGCTTTACCGGTAATATTTTTATAGATGGCACACTAACACTAACAACACAATCTTCTGAACCAACCTACATTTCAGGAGGCCTGTATTTAGATACTAATTATAATCTCTTTATAGGTGGCAGTTAATAGGAACACACGATATTTATTTATAACTAACGAACACGAATAAAACTCACATAGATGGCAACTTGGAAAAAAGTAATAGTATCGGGAAGTAATATATCCCAACTAAATAACGATTCAGGATATTTAAAGTCTGCTGGAGATGATGTCCTTTCTGGATCAGCTCAAATAGCAACTGATATATCTGGATCAATAACAGCATTAAGTTCTTCTGCTGAAATTAGATTAGAATCATTAGAACAAAGCAGAGTACTAACTAGTGCAAATAATGCAGCACTGAATGCATCTACAGGTAGTAACTATGCTCACATAGGCAACCTAAACGCATCTACAGGTTCAATTTATGCTCATGTTGGAAACCTTAATGATTTCACAGGTTCAGCAGCAAGAAAATCAGCAATATCAGGTTCATCTACAGCACTAAGTTCTTCGTTAGCTTCTAGAGTAACTGCAAATGAAGTTTTTTCAAGCAGTTTAGATGCTAGTTTTGCGAGTGAAGCTGAACTAAACACAGTTAGTGCATCAGTTAAAACATTTGCTACAGATGCAGACACCACATTAAGTGCTTCGTTAGCCACTACTATCACATCCAATACCAATGCTACAACAGCATTAGATGGAGAAGTATCAGCATTAATGTCATCAACTGGGTCATTTTATGCCCATGTTAATAGTTTAAATGCATTTACAGGTTCAGCTACAAGGAATACAGCAATATCAGGATCATCTACAGCATTAAGTGCAAGTATAGCATCAGATATTGCAAGTATAAGTACAACATTTAATGTAGGTGCAGATAGTGGAACAGATGATGCAATTGCTTCTGACGAAACATTAACATTTACTGGAGCTGGTCCTATCACTACAGCAGTTAGTGCAAATGAAATTACAATTGATGTATCAGATGCTATTATATCTGGATCATCAACAGCATTAAGTTCCTCGATAGCAGGTAGAGTTACCACGAATACTAATAATGCAACAGCATTAGATGGTGAGGTAACCAATTTAATGGCAGCTACTGGATCACAGTATGCACATATAGCCAGTATTAATGCATTCACAGCATCTGCAGGAAGAAGATCAGCTATTAGTGGATCATTTACAACAGTTAGTGGGTCAATTGGTACTAGGTTAACAACAATAGAAGACACTACAGCTAAGACATTAGTAAGTAGTTCAGCTCAAATAGCTACAGACATTAGTGGATCTTCTACAGCATTAAGTTCTTCAATAGCAGGAAGGGTAACAACTAACGAAGTAGAGATTGATGCTTTACAAGCATTCAGTCAGTCAGTTGATGCAGCTTTAGACTTTGATGGAACAAATGTAACAGTAACAGGTAACTTAACAGTAGCTGGAACACAGACAGCAGTCGATTCTAATGTATTAGATATCGGTGACAATATTATTGCTCTTAACGGAACAGGAGCAACAAAAGGTGGTTTAGCCGTAAATGATGCAGATGGTCCAGCCTCTGGTTCATTATTATGGGATGGAACAAATAATTACTGGGTAGCAGGTGCTACTGGATCAGAAGTAAAAATATTAAGAGAAACAGGAGACGGTATACTAAGTAGCTCTGCTCAAATTAGCACTGATATTTCAGGGTCAGCTACAGCATTAAGTTCTAGTATAGCAACGAGAGTTACTACAAATGAAGTAAATGATGCAAAATTAGATTCAGAAGTAACAGCCTTAATGGGAGCTACTGGATCAGCTTATGCTCATATAGATAACATAAATGACTTTACAGCATCAGCAGGAAGAAGATCAGCAATAACAGGATCATTTACTACATTAAGTGGTTCTATAGCAGCTAGAATAACAACAGCTGAAACAACTGGTGGAGTTGTTAATGCAGCAGCAATTGCAGCAATAAATGTATTTACAGGATCAGCAGATGGTGAGATAACATCTTTAATGTCAGCTACAGGGTCTTATGCTTTAGCAGCTAACATAACAGGTTCTTCTACATCTCTAAGTGCTTCATTATCCAATAGAATAGCCAATATTACATCAACGTTTGATATTGATGCTAATACAGGGACAGCAGATACAGTTACAACTGGAGAAACTTTAACGTTCACAGGTACTGGTCCAATCACCACAGCAGTTAGTAATAACGCAATTACATTTGATGTAGATGATTCAGTAATATCTGGTTCGGCTACAGCATTAAGTGCATCGTTAGCAACTAGGTTAACTACTGCAGAAACAGAATTAGGAGAAGATTTAATTTCTAGTTCATTACAATTTAACGATTTAACGGATCCATTTAGTGGTTCATTTACAGGGTCATTTGTTGGTGATGGATCTAGTTTAACAGGTCTTCAAGTTAGTCAAACAGCAACAGTAGAAGCTGCATTTACTAACGCAACTACATCATCCATAACTCACAACTTTGGATCAAGAAACGTAGTTGTTGCAGTATACGATGCTGGTAACGAACAAATCATACCATCAACAGTTAGATTAACTAGCATTAATGAAGCTGAAGTACACTTTGGAGCATCATCTACTGGTAAAGTAGTAGTAGCACAAGGTGGTCATCTTGTATCAGGATCAGTTCCTTTTGCAAATATTATAGCTGCACCAACGTTAGTTAGTAGTTCAGCTCAAATAGCTACAGACATTAGTGGTTCATTTACAGCTACTAGTGCTAGTTTAGCAAGTGATATTGCAAGCATCAGCACAACATTCACAATTGCTGGTGATAGTGGAACATCAAATGCTTTAGATAGTGGTGAAACACTTACTATAGGAGGTGCAGGTCCAATTACTACAACAGTAAGTGCTAATGCAATTACAATCGATGTAACAGATTCAGTAATATCTGGATCATCTACAGCATTAAGCGCTAGTGTAGCAAGTGATATAGCAACAAACTTAGCAAGTGTAGGTACATTGACAACAGATAAAGCTGCTAAAACAGCAGTATCAGGAGCCTTCACTGCAACTAGTGCATCAATTGCATCAGATATTGCAGGTATAAGCACTACATTTACTGTAGCAGGTACAACAGGTACACCTGACGATATTGATTCTGGAGATACATTATCAATACTGGGTACAGCAAATGAAATTGAAACAGCTGTTACAGCCAATACGATTACAGTTGGTTTACCAGACAATGTAACGATTGGAGGGAAGTTAACAGTAACAGGTGACTTAACGGTAACAG
>Ga0209535_1002119_pt1 | contig 13005 bp, 24 predicted proteins | sample LinPmetageLP28_FD_184041 | JGI IMG/M metagenome (GOLD analysis project Ga0209535, IMG submission 184041) | Marine viral communities from the Pacific Ocean - LP-28 (SPAdes) (version 2) | ecosystem: Environmental > Aquatic > Marine > Oceanic | place: Pacific Ocean | collected 2009-08-22
ACTAATAGCCTACCGGATTTATACCATTATGTTAATAAGCATACAGATCTTCGGAGTAGAGTCAATACCTTATTTTATTTTTATATTTATAGATATAATTTTGTCTTACTTTCATCTTCCTACCTAACAAAATCTTCATAAACTTCATACACATTTTTCATTTTATTAAAATTAAAACTAGTATTTTGAGGTTGCTGTATAAGATCTCCTGTAACTTGTAAAATTTGGTATCTCTCAGTTCCGCTAATTGCTTCACCATTATCATCTTCTTCATAGGTAATAATCATTTCTACGGGAAGCTTTGAATTATATTTTACGTCTTTTCTCATTTCCTTTAACTTTTCCTTAATTTGTTCTGAATACTCTACCTCATGAGGCTTTAAAGTTTTTCCTGCATACATAAAAGTCCATTTTTGATCTCCATAAAAATCTACTATTTTTATAGTTAAATTCGTTCTTATTGGATCCTGACTTGCTTCTGGACGTTCCAAATTTTCATCTGGTGCTAGTATAGCCTCCCTTTGTTCTTTGGTGATTTTATTAATATTATCATCTCCTTGATTTGAATAACCAATTTCCCCTTTTGTAGTTAAATGTTTATTAAAATTTTGATGTATTGATGATTTTTTTTGCCAACTAGCTTTTATTAATTTGAACAAATTAAATTCAATTTGGTAAGTCTCTTCTCCATACGTTTTGATTATAGCCTCTTTAAACAAATCTAAGGAATTACCATGATTTTGCAAAAACCATTTATGATGATTTTTAAGATACTCTATTCTTATTTCTTTTTTTCTTAAATCTAATGGAACTCTGCACATACGGGGATCTATGCTGTCAAAGCCAGTAAAAGGCTTTTTTAAGCGTTCTGTAGCCATTTTTACATAGTCTGGGTTTAACTCAATCCCAATACCTTTTCTATCCAACTGTTGACAAACTCTTAAAGTTGTACCACTTCCTAAAAATGGATCAAGAACCGTATCACCTTTATTGGAGCTGGCTAAAATCATACGTTCAATAATTCCCTCTGGCTTCTGTGTCGGGTGACTAAAGCGATTTTCATTACAATAATGGATGTGGGAAAATTTCCAAACATCTCCAGGGTTAGCACCTCTCATGTTGTTTCTTGCTCTATAATATTTTTGTGGAATGCGAATAGAATCAAGGTTGAATGTTGCTTTAGATGACTTATTAAACATCAAAATATCATCGTGCCTAGGAGAAAATCCCTTAGTTTTACCAATGCCTTGTGTGTAGTGCCAACAAATCCAACTACCAAAATGATAGCCCATATCCCTATCTAAAATATTATAAAGATATGAAATAAATCTGAATCCCATAAAAATATAGATGGAACCATTATCTTTTAAAACTCTATCCGCTTCTGTGAGCCATTTCTTTGAGAATTCTAAATAACTATCAAAGCACTTCTTATCTGATCCATTTCCATAATCTTTTCCTAAATTATATGGAGGGTCGGCAATTATCAAATCGACACTGCTACTTGGAATTTCTTTTAATTTAGTAATGGAATCACCATTATGTATTGAAATATTACTCATCTTTTATCCATTTATTTTTTTTTGCACAGATATAATTTTGTCTTACTTTCATCTTCCTACCTAACAAAATCTTCATAAACTTCATACACCACTTCTAGAGAGTCTTTAAAACGAGATTTAACGGTCTTATCGGACATATGCTCACTTCTAAACTTGTACATAACGTTACGACTCTTCGCCCTCTCTAGTAAATCATTATACGAAAAGCCTTTCGAGTCCTTTTTTAATCCAACTATTAGCTTAGAATCGCTTCTTTGCATATCAGACACTTTCTTAAAAGAGAGGTTGTCTCGTAACACGTTAATCAATATTAAGTAACCAACTTTGTCTTTTCTGCGTTGAAACTCATTGCTTAACGCTTCAACTCTTCTTTTAGCATTTTCATTTTTTAATATTTTATCTTCTTCAGAACAATCGCCACCTCCTCCTTGTTCATATTTAGAAGTTGCACATTTATTCTCGCTCTCACTATGTTTTATCAAATCTGATCTACACATGGACACCTTCACCATATCAATGTCCCATTCTTGTATAAGCTTAGTTATTGGCGGGCACTCAAAAAAGATTAGCTTGTCATCTTCAGTTTTAAAAACACTTACATTCTTCCCTTGTTGATTTTTCTTCTTCAAAGCATTGAAGTTTATATCCTGCCCCTTTAAAAACCCCCTCCTCTTTACTACCTCACTTTCACCTTTGCTAAGTTTTTCACCGTTATGAAGTTTAGATAGCACGTTTGCTAATATATCTCCTTGATTACCTGTTATTTCCTGTACTTTGCTAGTTTCAATAAAAACGCTCATTTACTTACCTCTTGATTTTGATTTGTTGCCGTATAATCTGACCGAGAATATGCCAAATATTTCTTTAGGTACTCTTTGTATGTTTTATCATCAAACAGTGCTGTATGGGCTATTATTTCGTTTTTTCTACTTTTGGAAAACTCATAAAAAGTTTGCCCCTTAATTTTCTTAACCTGCTTAAACTGAATTCCTATCATACCACAACCTCAATAGACTCGTTTTTATTCAAAATTTGTACAGGCGCTTTCTTCACTCCTGTAAACTCTGTCACATCAACTTCCGTTTCCTGCCTAGATCCCGACTCAGAAACAAAGACAAAGACAACATCAGTGATACCATTTGAACGAAAAGGTCTTAGCAAATTATGCATCAAACCCTCGCAGTTATCAGCGAACCAATGTTGGTGAATTAATTTTGGAACTTTAACGTAAATTTTTGCTCCTCTGGACTCAATCTGTAACGCAGCAAACCAAGCGTTAAACGTATCAGCTCTTACCCCAAAATCCTGTGGGCCATAGCTGTGATGAGCCGACTTAACCATCGTTGGCTGACTTTGCTCAAGCTCTTGCTGAACCTCTCGACATACCACCTCCACGTTTTTCACACTTGGTAAAGCGCTGTATTTGCGCAGCAACACTTTAAGCGCTGAGCTAAAAGTTGATGCTTTGATAAACTTGAGAACGTCCAGCAAAGCATCAATTTGAAACTCGTTGTAGCTATCACCAAAAGCCATCTCGATAGCTTTCTTGAAATTTTCGTTTCTCGCATATTTTTCTGTTGTAAATTTAGCGTCTTGCATGTTATAACCTCGTTTTGTTAGTATTGATTTGTGGCTCATCTTTTAGTATCGCAAACACTTCTTTTTGAGCCTCATCATCAATCACTCTCCCTTTTTCCTTCCATGACTCGTCATAGTTTCCATCGAGAACGTTGTCAGCGTTTTTCGGCTTCATCACCCAGTTGATCGTTGCTTGAAACGACCTGCCTTTCGTGTTAGAAGACCGATTCATCAAAAAATCACTGGCTCCTATCCGCTCACAGTACTCGCTCCAAAATTCCATGCTGCCGTTGCAATAGTCCTTGTGGTGAAAGAAACTCTTAAGCTCCCTCTTCCTGCTATCGCTCTTTTTAATCGATTGACCAGTGTGTTGATTCCAAATTTTTAACATTTCCACAAAATCAAAAGAGGGGAGCGCTTGTTTTAGGCTCCCTTTAGGGAGTCTTTTTTTAAGATCATATTCATGATCATGCTCATTATCGGCATGTTTTGCATTAACTCGCATGCGGTCGCATTCTTTCGCATTATCACCTATGCGAATAACATTTTCGGATAGCTTTGCATACTTATTTGTGCTTTCGGTTGGATTTGCATCTTTTTCTACAGCTTCTCTTGCACTCGGTACCACCTCTATTTCTTGATCTTTACTCGGATTATTTTGTACACCATCCTCTGCATCCGCATTTTTACCCTTCCATCTCTTATTAGCATTCTCTTTATTTTTCTCGCATTGCTCCAAATATCTCTTCCTATTATAATCTAAATCAGACTTAATAAACGAAAAAGCCATCGCTGAAACTTGATCTAACTCATACTCCTCACCAGCATTATATTTAAATATAGCCGTTAAGAGCTTCCCCTTTTGCTCATCACTTAACAACTCTAAGTGCCTTTCATATTCTTGATGTAAAATAAAACTTTGCTTCTTATTCATTTTTTTAACTCCTTGTAATTAATTATTAACTTCATCAAACTCCTCTAACGTTCTATAGGCATCCCAAATATCCACGTCATGAGTAATGAAATACAAATAAAACCTTATTAATTCTAACCTCCTTCTCATCTCCCTACTGCTCTGTAACTTTATCAAAAATAGTATCAAAGTATTCCTTCTCCAGCTTAAGACCCCTCACATCTTTATTGTTCTTCATTTGAGCAACTAAGAATAAGCGATCATCCCTATCGTAAGTACTAAGAAGATTACTAATTCTTTTAGCAGCCTCCCTAACATCTGTTGGATGGTGCTTTATTATTTCTACACCATGCTCAAATAACTCATTCGTACATAATACATTCGTACATAATAAATTAATCATTGGTAACCTCTTTTGATTTAATAATATTTCTTAGCCTTTGGTTTTCATCCCTTAATCTAAAGTTTTTATCTTCAACCCTAGTTAGATTCTCTGCACATTCTTGAGCTAACCTTTGAAACTTTAGGCTACTCTTCAAACATTGCTGATATCTAGCCTGGCAATATTCTAGTTTATCGTAGAAATCCATGTCTTGAATCATTTTAACACACCCCAATCTTTTAATATTTGAATACCTTGGTCTGAACTCCTAGCTATCGCATATGGAGCACCCACATCTAAACAATCTGCTTCAAATTGCTTTTGACTTTCTGACTGTCTACCTTTTTCTGTTTTAAACTCTATGAATCCAAACTTAGTTTCTCCATTCTTTTTCCATATAAATTGATAGTCAGGAACTCCAGGAAGAACCCCCATTAATTTAAACTTATACCCTTCTATTGAGCTCTTTCTACTCCCACCATTTGGAATATGAAAATATATCAGGTTATCAACTTTTTGCTGCTTAACAGAAATTAAGCTTTTTAGATAGTTTACAAAGCGTGTACAGATCAAATCTTCTTTCATCTTTCCCCCATGATATCATTTAACAACTCAGCCTTTAACTCAGCCTTTAGCGTCTCTCTATCATGACTTATAGGCTTAACACTAAAACCAGACGTCTGTAAGCTTTGCTGATTCTTCAAAAGCATGTTATGCATATCTTCAAGCAAAGATTCCCTCTTTGAACCTTCGTCATGCAACTCTTCAGGAAGCATCGAATGAATTTTTTCTATAAAACCTCTTACTACTCCAGATTGAGTGGGTGTAATTTTATGATGCTTGCATTCATCAGCAGCTATTGCAGCAGCTAACATTAATTCACTATTATGCTTCTTGGAATAGCCACTTTGTATTTCAGTAGCTTTATACTCGCCTAATAAAAAAGTATTTTGAATATGCTTTACACTTCTACCGCTCAAATATATCCTTTCTCCCTCCTCTGGAGTTGATATAACGGGCTTTTTTCTCTTCAATGACTTAATCATTTTAACCTACTTTAAGTAAGTAAAACCAAGGTAAATTCCTGATTTTACTAATTAATACTTTACTATTAACCATGAAGCAGTCTAAAATATGACTAAGCATCATGGCTTAAGTTTTAAGAACACCCTTTCGGGGTCTTAATGTTTAGTTGTCGTTGATTGTGATAAAATGGTTAGAGACTCTCCGGAGTTACTTATTTGGGGAGTCTCATTTTTTCATAATCTTCTAACAACATATTTCTATTAACCTTACCATTGGTTACTTTTTCTATTTTTAAAATAGTATCCAAGGGAGGAAAACTTTTTGCTCTTATTATATTACTAACTGCCCCCTGAGTTTTGCCTATCATTTTAGCAAAATCCTCTTGGAATAGTTTGTTTTCTATTAAATATAGTTTTAAACAGTGTTTTAACACAAAAGTCAAAGCAAAAATTAATGTAAACATTATAGTTATATTAGCGTTACTAATTTGTCAATTAGTAAATTTGGTTCATCATGTTTTTTTATATGGAGTAAAAAAAAAATGCCAAAAACAAAAGAACCAAAACAAAAGCCAGAATATCTTTATATAAATGAAAAAATAAAGAATCTTATTGAAGATACAGTTGGTGGCCAAACAGTAATATCTAAAAGAATGGGAATTAGCCAATCAAGAATTAGCCAAACAATAAAAGAAAAGCCTGATTTTCAAATTTCATCATTATTTAATTATGCTAAAGCTTTAAAAGTTAGTATCCTTGAGATAATTTTGCCGGACAATATGTATCAATCCCTAACCCAATCAAAAGAAGCCGACATAGCAACAATCATTGACATATACGACCTAATCAGAAGAACAACGGACAACAACCACATAGACATTGATTACTACCAACACCAGCAAGCTACAAAGGAAATATACGAAGACATAAAATTAGCAAAGGTAAGCAAAACTGACGCTTACCAGAAGGACTACATACTAAAAACTTTAAAAGAAATGTTTAATTTAGATTGATATTTAATGCAAAAAGGTTATATTAATGAGTGATAATAAACCTTATTTTGATAAGGAAAAACAGCAGAAAGCCTTAGATTGGCTTGATACTAAATGGAAGGATAAAAAATGCGAATGCTGCAAACAAGACTCATGGACAATCTCAGACTTTTTAATAGCCTCTCCAAGATTCGAGGGTGCTATAACAATTGGAGGAAAAGTGTCGCCGCAAGTAATAGTGACATGCAACAATTGCGGAAATACAAAGTTATTCAACGCTATGGTTATGCAGATATTAGAGGCGGAGAATGTATAATATCAGCTCAAATAACTTATCAATTGAAGGACAAGGAGGACCAACAATTACATCAATCCCAGAAAATAGAAAGATGCGAGTATACCCGATAATGGAAAACGAACTAAAGATGATTAACATGTATGCATGGTCGATAACTGCATTATTTAGTATTGCGTCATTATTTTCATCTCCAATCATCAGTAACATGGTTCAAAAAGGAGGTATAGGAGGGTTTACCCAAATTGAAAAAACGTTTATAGTGATCTCTATAATATTCGCATTATTTGGCATAATGCTTTACTTTTTTAAGTGGAGTTTTCTAAATAGTATAAAAAAGTCTGTGATATCTAAACAAATATAACACAATGCAATCAAGACTAATTAAAAGCTTCAATAAATAAACAACTCCCCTATTCTAATCCCAAAGTAACTAGCGATAGCCTCTAGAACATCCACATCTATCTTATTAGTGCCCGACTCCCATTTAGATACAGCTACATGGCTTACGCCCAATATTGCTGCTAAATCGCGCTGATACAGCCCCTTATTCTTTCTTAACTCTTTTATGTTACTACCTATAACTTTATATATAGTCATAGGATCTCTTTTATTGTGATAATCTTATTATAGCACAGTTTTAACTATAAGTTAAGTCGGTTCAACCTACGGCTGTAATAAATGCTACAATATTATGATAATACATTTAACCGTGAGTTAAATATGCACTATTACTACACTTTACCCTTGTTTTGTTATGAAAATCATATATAATGATACACAACTCATAACAAGGTAAGTAAAATGGACATAAAAAACAGAGAACTTTATCATAAAATAGAAAAAGGGTACAGAGAGGATAAAGCAAAAAGATTGCAACAAAACAAGTCGCACCTTGATTATATACGCCTATATAAGATGGAGATAGCTAAGACGGGGTTATTGCTGGGATTTAGTTATATACTTATTATGAGTATGGTCATTCCTATTATACAGCGCTGTAACTAGCCGTATTTGCGCAAGTGGTTAAATTTGTAAAAAAATGTTAAAAAACGCAAAATTTGTTAAAAAATGTAAAAAACATTGACTTTGCCATTTATTAGCGTTACTAATATAAGTATAACCATTTTATTATACTTATGAAAACGACACTACTTATTATACTTTTGGGACTTACGGGATGCTATGGACACCAAGGCTTTACTAGCGATATAGCATTGGATAAAAAGAATGCTGATTTCTGGCATGAATACGCCGAGATATCTTCACAAATTAATTATTCAATGAATTAGTGAGGTTATTATGTACGGAACAAATGAATTGAATTCAAGAATATCATCTTTGAGAAACAAATACTCAGTATCGGAGATGAATGAAGCTAAATATCAACAAGCTAGATTGAAGATAAACAGAACTGTAGCTGAAGAGCTTATAGGAGATTTATCAGCAGCTGAAGAATCTATACTAGAAAGAATTACTATAGAAAACACTGCTAGCTTTGTTAACTTAATAAGAGGGCAAGAGAATGCGCAAAGTATACTTAGATAGTTATCAAAGAGATATCCTAGAAGACATTGAATCAATCTTGGAAGGTTACGATGACGAATATGGCTGTTGTGAAATGCTAGAACAATTAAAGACCAACTTAATAAACCAAGTTTACGACACAGTTGAGAAATGGGGCTCTCAAATTGATCGAGAGAGAGATCAAGGAGACCATGGCTTAATCACAGCTCGCGATGTTCTTTGCGCTAACATTAGACAAAAGGATTACTACCATGCAAGTTTATAGAGGTTAAAATGAACGAAGTACAAACTATAGAATTAGAAAAATACAAGTGGCTGGCTCTAAGACATAAATACCTTAACGCAAGTGAGGTAGGAGCTTTCTACGACCCAAAGGCTTACAAGTCGGAGTTAGAGTTGTATTATGAAAAGATACAACCCGCTCCACCTGAGCAAGAGTTTTCTATACGAATGGAAGCTGGAAAGTTTAAAGAACCTTTTATTGCCTTTTGCTACCAGCAAATACACGAAATATCCCTCTCTGAATATCAGGGGTATATAGTTCATGATAATGAAATCATGGCTTGTACTCCTGATTACATCCACCCTGCTACTGATCAATTAGTATGCAACGATGGAGAAAGAATTACCATTGAAGATGGAGAAGGGTTAGTTGAAATGAAATGCGCTAACCCCTACTCCTTCAAACATAATTATTGCCAAGGAGAACCAGCATTAAAATACATAGTACAGCTACAACACCAAATGGCTTGTACTGGTCATAAATGGGGAATGATACTAACTCTAGTTGATGACGGTGAGTTAGATATCTCCATTTATAAAAGAGATACTCGATTTATTAATATACACGAGAAGAAGTGCCTCGCGTTTATGGATAGGATAAAGAATCGAGTTGAACCAGCTCCAAAGTCTAAAGATGAGGAGCTGCGTATCTTACACCAACTTTATCCGACTAATTATGAGCAAGCAGAAGATTTAAGTAGTGACGATTCTTTAAGTGATTTGCTGTACAAATATACAGCTCATCGCCTAGAGAAGAAAGTAGCTAATACAGAGTTGTGTTTAGCAAGAAATCTAATAAAGCAACGCATACAAGGAATAAGAGATGTCACATGCAATCAATTTAGAATTAAGCAAACTGACAAATCATTAAGAATAACAGAAACAAGTTTATAGAGGTTAAAATGAACGAAGTACAAACTATAGAATTAGAAAAATACAAGGTAGATAAAAAAGCAGAAATCACCGAAAGAAAGTTGGAACAAGGGAACAATCTTATTGTTGGAAAATATAATGTAACGCAAATAAGTATGCTTGCGGAGAAGTTCTCTAATGCAGGGGATTTAGTCCCTAGAGAATTTCAAAAACAACCAGAGAAATGTTTTGTTGCAATTTTCAAGGGTGCGTCACTAGGCCTTGATCCATTCACAGCATTACAAAGAATAGCAGTAGTAAATGGAAGAGCTACTATTTGGGGTGACACAGCATTATCACTAGTAAGAAGCTCAGGCAAGCTTGAAAAATTTGAAGAAGTAGTTGTAGAAGAAAATGGGCAGCTTGTTGCGAAATGCACTGTAAAGCGAACTGACGATGACTATGAACATATAGAAGTATTTAGTCAAAAAGATGCAGTAACAGCTAATCTTTGGGGGAAAGCCGGAACGTGGAAAACTCACCCTCAAAGAATGTTAAAATATAAAGCAAGAGCATTTGCTTTAAGAGATATCTTTCCTGATATATTAGATGGTCTACACCTAAAAGAAGAAATAGAAGGAGAAACGATAGATGTAATACCTTCTAGGCAAGCACCATTACAAGGTAAAAGCAAACTAGACATGGTCATAGATGCAGAAATAGTTCAAGAACAAGAACCACTATTTCAACAAGTTAATAATGAGAGGTAAAAAATGTCGAAGCTGAATAAAGATATTGCAAGTGAGTTTGGCTATGGCGATGGCACAGGCTATAGCTCAGGCTCAGGCGATTAACAGTATAATTAACTAATAGGTAATAAAATGGAAAAAAATAAAATTTTAAAAGAATTAAACATGATAAAGAACTATATAAACAGCATGAGTACAACGCTAAATAGTCGTCATGATATATACAAATTTGTAGGTCATGAAACAAACTCAGATGAAGCAATATTTGATAACCTTTCAGAAGACATTCAAAATACTTGTGACAACTTAACTCGTATCATTAACGATGTAGAGTTGGAAAAATTCTCACCTATGAGGTTAATTAATAACAACGAACAAAATAACAACATAATAGCAAGATAACACTATGACAGGCGATATAACAAAACTCTTTTATACTACTATTGAGAAGAGTGCTCATACCATATGTTCTCTAGTTATAGAGCCTGTCACCAAACAACACAAAGAAGGTAAAGATGGATATTAATATGAATATAATCAAAGAAAAGAAATGGTTAACACCTACTGAAGCAAAACACTATTGCAAGGAATTGGGAAGCATTAGTCAAAGGCTTTTTTACAAAGACCTAAGACAAACACGAGGTAAGAATGGGCAATATTTAAGGTCCAATTTAGACCAGTATATAATTGAGCATGAAATGGATGTTAAGAATAAATTTAATGAGTGCTAGAGGTTAAAATGGATAAATTAGAAAAAGGATCAATAGAATTCACGAATTATGAAAACGACAGAATCAGCGAGTTAGATAAGAAGCAGATTGCAAGTATACAGAAGATGGAAAAAAGTCAACTATTTTTAACAACACTATACTTAAGCAGCCAAGGGTTAACAGAGCTGCCTGATTTGCCTAATGAGTTGAAAGAGCTTAATTGTGCTGACAACAACAACCTAGAAACTCTACCTGAGTTACCTGATGGACTGAGAACACTTTATTGCTTCGCGAACAGCCTAACAACTCTACCTGAGTTGCCTAATGGGTTGAAAGAGCTTTCTTGCGCAGCAAACTACCTAGAAACTCTACCTGAGTTGCCTAATGGGTTGAAAAAGCTTTCTTGCAGCGGAAACCAACTAGAAACTCTACCTGAGTTGCCTGATGGGTTGGAAGAGCTTTCTTGCAGCGGAAACCAACTAGAAACTCTACCTGAGTTACCTGATGGACTGGAAGAGCTTTATTGCTCCTTAAACGGTTTCAGCGAAGCAGAAACACAGAGAATAGAGAATGAGTGCAAAGAGAAACAAATACAACTTTTTATATAGGATAAAATGAATAAAAAAGAAGTACAACAAAGAGTATTGAGACACGGGAAACCCCTTGCGTTAAATGGGTTTTCTTGGAATGAAAAAACTCGAACATTTTCTACTGAAAAAGATGAACTTGTTCTAGACTTTAAAGGTGTGGATGACGTTAATTTTAGGACGGGGGATAAATGCACCTTTGATACAAGGAATCACTGCACCTTTGATACAGGGGGTAATTGCACCTTTAAGACGGGGAATCAATGCACCTTTGATACATGGAGTGACTGCACCTTTAAGACGGGGTATAAGTGCACCTTTGATACAGCGGATAATTGCACCTTTAATACACTCAGTGACTGCACCTTTAAGACAGCGTGTAATTGCACCTTTAAGACATGGGGTAATTGCGTCTTTAATACACAGAGTAATTGCACCTTTGATACAGCGGATAATTGCACCTTTAATACACTCAGTGACTGCACCTTTAAGACAGCGTGTAATTGCACCTTTAATACATGGGGTAATTGCACCTTTAAGACATGGGGTAATTGCGTATTTAAGACAGCGGATAAGTGCACCTTTGATACAGGGAATCAATGCACCTTTGATACATGGAGTGACTGCACCTTTAAGACGGGGTATAAGTGCACCTTTGATACAGGGGGTAATTGCACCTTTGATACATGGAGTGACTGCACCTTTAAGACGGGGTATAAGTGCACCTTTGATACAGAGGATAATTGCACCTTTAAGACATTCAGTGAATGCACCTTTGATACAGGGAATCAATGCACCTTTGACAACAACAACCTAGCAACTCTACCTGAGTTGTCTAATAAAATCTTTGGTGCGACAACAACAATTTCAGCGAAGCAGAAAAACATAGGATTATTCAAGAGTGCAAAGATAAACAAATAGAACTTTATATATAGGATAAAATGAATAAAAAAGAAGTACAACAAAGAGTATTGAGACACGGGAAACCCCTTGCGTTAAATGGGTTTTCTTGGAATGAAAAAACTCGAACATTTTCTACCGAAAAAGATGAACTTGTTCTAGACTTTAAAGGTGTGGATGACGTTAATTTTAGGACGGGGGATAAATGCACCTTTGATACAAGGAATCACTGCACCTTTGATACAGGGGGTAATTGCACCTTTAAGACGGGGTATAAGTGCGTCTTTAATACATGGGGTCAATGCGTCTTTAATACACGCAGTGGATGCACCTTTGATACAGGGGATAAATGCACCTTTGATACAGGGAATCACTGCACCTTTGATACACTCAGTGAATGCGTCTTTGATACAGGGGATAAATGCACCTTTAAGACGGGGTATAAGTGCACCTTTAAGACATGGGGTCAATGCGTCTTTAATACATGCAGTGGATGCACCTTTAGTGCAAAGATAAACAAATAGAACTTTATAAACAAATACAACTTTTTATATAGGATAAAATGAATAAAAAAGAAGTACAACAAAGAGTATTGAGACACGGGAAACCCCTTGCGTTAAATGGGTTTTCTTGGAATGAAAAAACTCGAAC
>Ga0209535_1002121_pt1 | contig 13002 bp, 10 predicted proteins | sample LinPmetageLP28_FD_184041 | JGI IMG/M metagenome (GOLD analysis project Ga0209535, IMG submission 184041) | Marine viral communities from the Pacific Ocean - LP-28 (SPAdes) (version 2) | ecosystem: Environmental > Aquatic > Marine > Oceanic | place: Pacific Ocean | collected 2009-08-22
CGACAGAGGAAGAGGACGCGCTAATAGCGTTGTATGGCGTTGACCTGGAGCAGTTGGCATTCAGGCGCTCAAAAATAGCAGAGCTGTCTGCCGATGGCATTGATGGTGTTTTTGCCTTCCGGCAAGAGTACCCGATGACCGCCCAAGAAGCCTTTCAGGTAACAGGCGGCAGCAGTCTGATTAAGCCAGAGTTAGTAGTACAGGCGAGGAAGCACAAGGAGTTGGCAGTAGGGCCGCTGATTATCGGCGTTGACCCGGCCAGGTTCGGTGATGACCGCACGGCGATTGTCAGGCGCAAAGGCCGATCTGCTTACTACCTAGAGACATTTGAGAACAAGTCCACGATGGAAGTTGCGGGCATCGTTCACACGATGATTAGGAATGAAAAGCCAGATCAGGTTGCCATTGATGTTGGTGGCCTGGGTGCTGGAGTGGTAGATCGGCTGCTGGAGCTTGGGCACGAAGACGTTGTTGCCTCAATTAATTTTGGCAGTTCGGCTTTAGACCCACAGCTTTACATTAATCGCCGGGCAGAAATGTGGTGGTTGATGCGAGAGTGGCTAGACGGTGATGCGCCAGTAATGATCCCAGACCGGGATGATTTGCATACCGATCTATGCGCTCCGACTTACAAATACGACTCAAACTCTCGGCGCAAGCTCGAAAGCAAAGACGATATTAAGAAGCGCGGGTATCGATCAACCGACTGCGCTGATGCCTTGGCGCTGACTTTTGCAGAACCGTTGTCGCGTCAAGAATTTGAAATAGTAGAGCGGCCTTCGGTAGTGGACAAGGTTGCCGGATACTGAGGGGTTTTAATGCACGAAGAAGAGATGGAAGGGTACGTCGGCGAAGCCATCGACCCGCGTGAAGCGGAAGAGCATGAGCTTGAGGTAGCTGAGCGCCTGCATATTTTTGCTTCGCGTCTAAATCGCCTAGTGTCAGAGCAGGTAGCCAAGCGCAGCCAGATTGAGCAGCGCTGGCTGGATGACATTCGTCAGTACCACGGCGAATACGCCTCTGAGGAGGTCACAAGGCTCGCTAGAGCAAAAGGCTCGGAAATCTTTGTCAATATCACACGGAACAAAACAAACGCCGCAGAAGCGCGCCTACAGGACATGCTGTTCCCGACTGATGACAGAAACTTTGGCATCTATGCCACTCCGGTTCCAGAGCTAGACTTTATAAGCCAACAGCAGCCGGAAAACGAACAAGACGCAAACACGGTGGAGATGGCTCGGCAGATCAACAGCAAGGCCAATGATTCAGCAATGGCGATGCAAGATGTGATCGATGACCAGCTACTTGAGTCGCGATATCACATTAAGGCGCGAGATATTATTCACGATGCGTGTCAATTAGGGACTGCAATACTGAAAGGCCCGGTGATTATTGGCCGTACTAAAAAGCGCTGGGACATTATGCCTGACGGCATGTCAGTGATGCAGATTGTGGAAGCGCTGGAGCCAACGGTAGAGCGCATAGATCCTTGGGATTTTTACCCGGATATGTCTGCCAAAACGATCAGTGAAGCAGAGTTTGTTTTTGAGCGCCGAAGACTATCGAAAAAGCAGTTGCGCGATATGGCACGGTTGCCTGGTGTATTGGTCAGCCAGTTGCGTGAGATCGTGAAGGAAGGCGCACAGAGCAGCCACATCGCAAAAGACTTTACTGACGACATCCGCAATATTACTGGGATTAATACGGTAGGCGAGGGGAATAAATACGAGGTATTTGAATACCACGGCCCTATCTCCAAGTCAGAGCTTATTGACGCCATGCGGATGTCTGACGACGAGAGCTACGAAGACGAAGAGATTGATGAGCTGGACGATGAGGTAGAGGCCACCGTTTTCTTTTCGGGCAATCGCGTGATTAAGGTTGCGTTAAATCCGATGGATTCGGATGAGCGACCATTCTCAGTATTTAACTGGGAGAAAGACGAGTCATCTATCTTTGGCTTTGGTGTGCCATGCCTCATGCGTAGCGCTCAGAAGGTCATAAACGCCTCCTGGCGAATGATGATGGACAACGCGGGGCTATCCGTAGCCGACCAGTTAGTCGTCAACAAAGAGCTTCTGTACCCGGCTGACGGGTCTTGGAACATGACGCCCAAAAAGATTTGGTACCTCAAAGACAAAACGAGATCAGTGCAAGAAGCGTTTGCTTCGTTTGCAACGCCCAGCCATCAAGTGGAATTAGCCAATATATTCAGCATGGCCAGGCAGCTTGCTGACGAAGAAACCAATTTGCCACTGATCGCGCAAGGTGAGATGGGCCAGCACACCACCAAGACTAGCTCTGGTATGGCGATGCTGATGAACAGCTCCAATATCGTACTGCGTAAGGCGGTTAAGAATTGGGACGATGACATTACCCGGCCACTGATTACTCGCTTCTACGATTGGAATATGCAGTTTAGCGAGCGCCCTGATGTGAAAGGCGACTTCAGTATCGAGGCTAGAGGATCGGGCGCATTGCTGGTTCGCGAGAAGCAACAAGAAAACCTGATGATTTACTCCAACCTATCTATGTCAGTGCCCGAATTTGCCAAGCGCAGAGATTGGGCTGAACTGGATAGAGAGATCGCCAAGTCGCTTGAACTGCCATATGACCAGATCACCTTGGATGATCAAGAAATCGCGGAGATGGAAGAAGAGCAGCAGGCAATGCAGGAGCAGATGATGCAAATGCAGCAAATGCAGATGCAGTCTGGTGGTGGCTCTGACCAGATGAAGGCAGAACTCGCGCAAGTAGAGTTGCAGTTGAAGTCTCAGAAGTTGCAGCTAGATGCTCAGAAAGCCAAGGCCGGCATAGAGCAAGATCAAGCTGAAATGATGATGAGAGGCCAAATCGAAGAGGCCAAGCTGATGCTCGAGAGCAGAAAGCTAGAGCTTGAAGAGCGCATCCAGCTAGCCCAGCTAAAGAACAAGTACCAAATGAGCAATGACCAGCTTCAAACCAAGATAGCCATTGACTCAGAGAAGATCAGAACGGATCGAGACAAGGCCGCGGCTACGACTAATGTGCGCTTAACAGACGCTCAGCTGCGGTCACGCAACATATCAAATGGGTTTGATACCTTCGGATGATCGACCCACATTCAGCAACCTGGAAAGCCATCAAGAAATTTATCGATGAGGAACGGAAGGACTGTATAGATTTTTTGATTGCTGATCGCTACTCAGATCGTCAGCGCGGTGCGTTGGCTTTACTCGAGAAACTGGAAGGCTTAACGGAAAGCCCGCCAGACATCAACTAACCATCATTCACCAAGGGGCTTCGGCCCCTTTTTTGTGGCCGCTCGGTCGAGCCGCTAGGGATTTTTATGTCTGAAGAAAATGCAGAAGTGTCTTTTGAAGAGGCTTTCGATGAGCTGGTAGATGGCCCTCCGTCTACTGAAACCGCTGAACAACCAATACCGGGAGATAGCGATGTACAACTACGGGAAGAAGAAGAAGAAGAAGAAGTCCAAGCCGAAGGGGAGATAGAGCAAGACGAGGAAGCGCCAGAAGAAGAGGCGGTTTCCGAGCTTGATGCGCTTCGGCAAGAGCTTCAGCGCGAAAGGCATAAATACAACTCTGATCTAGGCAGGCAAAACGCCTATCAGAAACAGCTTAAACAGCGTGATGAAGAAATTGCAAAGTTAAAATCAGTCCAGTCTGCCAATCCCGGTATGACTGACAAACGATGGAATACGCTGAAAGAGGATTATCCAGATATTGCCGAGGGCACAACTGCCCTGGTGGAGTCCTTAAATCAAAGCCACGCTCAAGAAATTGCTGCATTAAAGCAACAGATTGAGCCGATACAAGGCCAGCTACATCAAACGTATGTGGCGCAACAATATCAAATGCTTGCTTCTGAGCATCCTGACTGGGAGCAGATTGCCGCCTCGCCGGAATTCAATCATTGGATTTCGACACAGCCGCACAATGTTCGAGAAATGATGGACAGTGAGCAAGCGGGAGATGCGGCATATTTGCTGCGTGTCTGGAAGAACGAGAACGCTCCGGCAATTCAGCCGGATAACTCGGAACTGAAGCAGCGTCGTGAGAAGCAGCTTCGTCAAGCACAGAACGTCCCGTCCAGGGGCGGTCGATCTCAACAAGCAATGCCGTCCGATGACGATTACGAGGCCGCATTTGATTATTTTGCTGAGGAAGACGCCCGCCGGAAATAACCGGCACAGGGACTGAATACCCGAACCACACCACAGCTAAAAGACGTAGCACAACATACGCCGCGAAAGCCGCGTTGTCGTTGGACTCCCTCAGAAAGCGAGGTGATCGGTCGAATTGATTTTTTTAATTTGCCTATCAACCCCTATGAGGAGAATTTTTAATGGCAACTACTACTTACTCGAGCCTGTCGCAGCGTACTACTGCGTTTGCGGCTAAAGAAATGCTGGCTCACGCAGAACCTATTGCGTGTTTATCTAAGTTTGGAATGCTGAAGCCCATTCCTAAAAACAAAGCGAACCAAGTTAAGTTTCGTCGTCCCGTACCGTTGGCTGTAGCCACAACACCATTGACGGAAGGCTCTGCGCCAACCTCTTTGGCATTGGGTTACGAAGACGTATCGGTGACTCTGGCCCAGCTCGGCGCAGTTGTTGAAATAACTGACGTTGTAAACGATCTCGCTGAAGATCCAGTGCTGAAAGACGCTGCCATGATGTGTGGTGAGCAGGCAATGGAAACAATCGAGACGCTGATGTGGGGTGTACTCCAAGGCGGCACTAACGTGTTTTACGCCAACGGCACAGCTCGTAACGCAGTCAACACTGTTATCACGTTAAACAAGCAGCGAGCTATCACTCGACAGCTCAAAGGCAATCGCGGCAAGAAGATTACGCAAATGCTTTCTTCTTCTGTGAAGTTTGGCACCGTAGCAGTAGCACCAGCGTTTATTGGTTTCGCTCACACTGACCTTGAGTCAGACATTCGCGGACTGACTGGGTTTACGCCCACGGAGCAATACGGATCGATGGAAGCTCTTCCTTACGAAATTGGTAAGGTGGAAGATGTGCGTTACATCCTGACCCCCGTGTTGTCTTCGATTGCAAATGCTGGTGGCGCAAAAGGCAGCATGATTTCAACGGGTGGCACATCGGCTGACGTATATCCAGTCGTCTACTGTGCGAAGGATTCTTATGGCTCAGTTAGCCTCAAGGGCAGCGACGCTATGACTCCTTACATCAGAAACCCCGGCCAAATCGACTCTGCTGACCCACTGGGTCAAAAAGGAACGGTTGGATGGAAGACTTACCACAAGTCTTTTATTGCTAACCAATCCTGGTTGTGCCGACTTGAGTGTGCAGCTACAGCACTCTAAGCAGTAATAAGTAAAACCTACAGGGGGCTTCGGCCCCCTTTTTATTTTTAGCCGCCTACGGGCCGCAGGAGATCAGTATGTCTGAAGTCAATCTATACAACCTTAACCTCGACGAACTCAAAGAGCAGGCCAGAATTCTGGGCATTGTCATCAAAGGCAACCCCAGCGCTGACACGCTTAGAGATCGCATTCGCAAAGCCGTCAACATTGAGCCAGCAGAACCGCAAGATGTTGCAGGTGAAGAGGACGCAGACCGTAAAGCGGGCTGGGTAAAGGTGTTCATTAATGAAGATGAGTCAGACCAGCATCCTGTCTTCGTCGGCGTAAACGGCAAGAACTACTGGATACGCAGAGGTGAAAACGTCCTAGTACCACCCGAGGTCGCCAATGTTTTAGGCGATGCGAAGCAGGTGATTACTGACGTAAACGGAAAAACAACAACCAAACACAGCTATCCATTTAGCCTAACGAAATAGAAGGAAAGCCATGAATTTTTTGGGTCTATGTCAGAGATTAGTGCAAGAAACAGGTATTGCTGACGACGGCCCAGCGACTGTGCTTAATCAAACCGGCGATATGGGCAGAATAGTCAATTGGATTAATGACGCTTGGTTAAAGATCCAGTCCTCTCGAGCAGATTGGAATTGGATGTGGAGCACAGGAACATCAACCCTGAGTGCAGCGTCTTATACCGTCACTCTGCCAAGCACTGTAGAAACCATTAAGCGGGTATCGCTTGGTCAGGGCTTTTTACAGTCTGACGATTACAACGACTTTGCAACGGCCTACCGCGTCATCCAGAGTGGAGGCCCATCTGTTTGGTCGGTTCGACCGGATGGGGTGCTGGTATTTAACGCCAAGCCAACTACTGACCAGACAGTAACGTATGAGTCTTACTCTGTCCCTTCTGTAATGGTTGCAACTACGGACGCCCCAGGCTTACCAGAGCGATACCACATGCTGATCGTCTACGAAGCGCTGCGCTGTTACGCCCAATTCGACGAAGCGCCGGAGTTAGAAAAGAGAGCGTTCCTGTATTACGAAGACATGCTGGCTGACTTAGATCGAGATCAGTTAGCTCGGATAGTCGCACCAGAGGGTCTGGCGTGAGTTTAAAGCTCGAGTATTTCCCGGCAGTAGGTGGCCTCAACCAAGAGGCTCCTCCGTTGTCACTGGGCCCGGGTGAGCTTGTAGATGTCGCTAACTACGAATGCCTGCCTAATGGTGGATATCGGCGCATTTTTGGGTATGTATTGTTCGATGGGCAGTCCACCGCTACGCAAGCAGTACCCGGCACTGGGCCAGTAAAAGGCGTCCATATATACCAAGGCAATGTTTACGCTATTCGTGAAGACGGCACGAACGCCCGAATGTATAAGGCGACATCTTCCGGCTGGGTGGAGGTAAACAACGCTAAAACGTGGTCGCTAAACGGCACATTTAGATTCGCAAACTACAACTTCCAAGGGCAAGACGCTCAAGAGCGGATGTTCATTGTAAATGGGATTGATAAAGCTACAGAGTTTAACGGCACGACATTTACGCTGATTTCAACCGGAGCTACAACGGACAACCCGTCCTCAGTAGTGGGCTACAAAAAGCATTTGGTCTTGGCTATCCAGTCATCTCTGCAAATATCAGAGATTGGCAACCCAAACGGCTATACCACAGCAGGTGGCGCGGCAGAGATTGCTGTAGGCGACACCATTACCAATCTCAAGGAAGCCGCCAGCGCATTAATCGTTGGCTGTGAGGACTCCAGCCAGACGCTGTACGGCTCTTCTGCTGCTGATTGGCAGCTTGATGAGTTAAACAAGGCAGGCACCTACTCAGGAACAATGGCGTCGATTGCCGGTCAAGTTGTCGGCCTGGATCGCCAGGGCTTGATGAGCTTGGCCGCTGCGCAGCAGTACGGCAACTTTGCATACGCCTCACTGTCTGGAAAGGTGAAAACTTTAATTAAAGAGTTTTCCAGTTCTAGCGTGGCGGTGCTTAACAGGGCTAATGGCCAGTACAGACTGTTTAACGGCAAGGATGGATTGTATTTTTCTTTTAACGGCCCTGATCTGATCGGCGTTACCAAAACCAGATTTCCGCATGAAGTTAAGTGCGCGGCGTCTGCGATTGACGAGACTGAGGTAGAGATTAGTTTCTTTGGGGCTGATGACGGAAACGTATACAAAATGGACACCGGGTTTAGATTTGGCACGACCAGTATCTACGCTTTTCTCCTAACTAACTTTACTGCCTATCAAGGCCCAACCGTCAAAAAACGCTATCGACTGGTACAGCCGGATATTCGTGTGGAGGGAGCCCCGATACAGATAGGGGTGAGAGCAACAACTGAGTACGGGTTAGGCGAGTCTTCTCGAGGTTTGTCACAGTACCTGTATACCGCCCCAGGCTCACTTTGGGACATTTCGGACTGGAATGAATTTTCGTGGGGTTCTACTTACTCAAATGACGCGAAGGTCAGGGTTTCTGTCACCGGCTCGAATATGGGCGTGTACATCTCTACAGACGGCACCGAGAACGCAGTGCATACGTTGCATGGCGTGACGCTTCACTATTCCCCAAGGAGGTTGATTAGGTGAGCAATAACTTTGTTCCAGACGCGACAGACTTGCTCGCAGGAGAGCTGGCGCGAGCAAATGATATTAACTTGCGTTACGGCTACGTTGTATCGGGGTTTGACAAGCTACCTGCGCCTGTAAGCTCCGGCACTGGCTTTTCTGATCCTGTAAACGTAGGCACACCAACTGCTGCTACCCACGCTACCACCAAGCTCTATGCGGAGACGGTTCTTGTTGCGGCGGCTGAAGCAGCGGCTCTAGCCTTTATTACGCCTAGCACTAATGCAGCGGCGGCAAGTGCGGCGGCAGCTCTCACTAGCGAAAACAACGCGGCCACAAGCCAGACTGCGGCGGCGGCATCAGAGACTGCGGCAGACACAAGCGAGACTAACGCGGCAACATCTGCCACCAGCGCAACGACCAGCGCCACAAGCGCAACGACCAGCAAGAACGCGGCAGCGGCCAGTCAAACTGCGGCGGCAAGTAGTGCCACAGCAGCGGCGGCAAGCGAAACGGCTGCGGGTGCCAGCGAGACAGCAGCAGCGACTTCTGAGACAGCGGCGGGAACCAGTGAAACCAATGCGGGAAATAGCGCCACTGCTGCGGCGACCAGTGCCACAAACGCTGCGGCAAGTGAATCTTCGGTAGCATCAAATGCAACTGCTGCGGCGGCTAGCGAGACTAATGCTCTTGCAAGCAAAAATGCGGCGGCGACATCGGCTACATCGGCGGCTACTAGCGCTACCAGTGCCGGCACCAGCGAAACCAACGCTGGCACCAGTGCTACTGCCGCATCTACTTCAGCGACCCTGGCAGAAGACTGGGCAACCAAGACAACCGGCACAGTAGACGGCTCAGATTATTCAGCGAAGTATTACGCCACCACAGGTAATGTGGTCACGGTTGCCAGCAACATTGCTAACGTCAACACCGTTGCCGCCAATATTGTTAACGTCAACTCTTTTGCAGACACCTACTTTATATCGGCTAACGCGCCGTCTAGTCCGACTGAGGGCGATTTGTGGTTCGACACCAGCTCCGACACGATGAAGGTTTACAACGGCAGTAGCTGGCAAAACGCAGGCTCATCCGTTAATGGTACGTCTGAGCGGGTAGAATATACGGTCGGCACAAGCTCTGGCGGCTATAGCGGATCCACTACAACCTTCCCGGCGATCTACGATGCGGGCTTTGTCGATGTTTATCTAAACGGCGTAAAGCTCGCCACAAGTGACTTCACTGCAAGTAATGGGACAAGCGTTGTCCTGGGCAGTGCGGCCTCTACCGGCGACCTGGTGTCGATTGTTGCCTACGGCACGTTCAACGTGGCAAATCTCTCCCTTAATAATTTAACTGACGTTAATTTAGCAACCGCCGCCACAGATGGTCAGACTTTAGTCTTTGATAGCAGCTCATCGAAATTTATAGCGGGCACTTCAGGTGCAGGGTTAGACGGCGGCTTTGCTAATTCAACTTATCTTACAGCTCAGAATTTTAACGGAGGCGGTGCTTAATCATGGCAAGCATTATTCAAATACGCAGAGACACAGCATCTAACTGGACTTCAGCTAACCCAACACTGGCCCAAGGTGAGTTAGGAATAGAAACAGACACACTCAAAGTAAAAGCAGGTACTGGTACCGGGAACTGGGCTAGCCTTAGTTATCTAATTGATACAGCCGGTTATATTACGGCTAATTACTCAGGTAATGTTGCAATTACTGGATCGTTAGCTGGGGACAATATTAAGCTAGATGGCAATACTGTTTCATCTACTAATACAAATGGAAACATACAGTTATTTCCAAACGGCACTGGGTACACAGAGCTATACGGTAATACCAATGCTGGCACTATTAGATTCAACTGCGAGGACAATTCTCACGGCGTAACAGTTCAAGGCCCAGCACACAGTGCTTCAGCAACCTACACAGTCAAACTACCAAACACATTGGGTCTGACTCAGGCATCAGGTCTTGTTACATCAGATGCTAACGGCGTAGTGTCTTTTGACAACGGGACAATTGAAGAGTCTACGACGATAACGTCTAGCTCTAATGCGGCTACGCTTAATCTGCGTGATGGCAATTCGTTTCTGCATGACTTAACTGAAAACGTCACCTATACATTTAGCAACCCTGCCGCAAGCGGGAAAGTCTCTATGTTTACGCTAAAGGTAATTCAGGGCAGTTCAGCCAGAGTTATCACATGGCCTACCAGCGTTGATTGGGCAGCGGCTACGGCACCGACACTAACTGCTACGAACGATGGGGTAGATATATTTGTGTTCTTTACTATTGATGGCGGCACAACCTACTACGGCTTTACTGCCGGTCAGGCAATGGCGTAATGAGTAGTTCTGCGCTAAAACTACTTGCGGCCTCTGGTGCTTCTAAGGGTGAGGCTACCTACGTTGACGACGTGTTTTCTACGTTTGTGTACGATGGTAGTGGATCTACCCAGACCATAACCAACGGTATTAAGCTAGGAAACAATTATGCAGGCCCGTCAGCACTTTTTACACAAACGTCCGATTATCTAACCGGCACTTTATCGGGAGGCTCTAACTCAAAGACATTTACCTTTAGCGGTTGGTTTTATAAGCTGAACGACGACAGTAATTATCCTTTTGTTGTACGCGACAACAGCGGCAATTCGCGTTTTTCATTTACCCTTGATGGCGGCGGCAGTAACACTTTTGGGTTTAATGCTTGGAACTCCTCCGGAACAGAAATTTTTAGGGTTACAAGCAACGCTACTGCTCTTAATGTGAACACTTGGTATCACATAATGATATCGGTAGACCTAGCGAATACCTCTAATCGTTATTTATACTTAAATGATGTCGCCGTAAGTGCAAACTGGGCTACATACACCAACGACAACATAGAGTTTTCTCACGGGGAAACTTTTGTTGGCACATTTAGCGCAACCCAAACAACAGGTCTTCAAACCTATATTTCTAATCCTTATTTAGACTACACCTATCGTGATCTTTCGGTGGAGTCTAATAGACGTTTGTTTATAGCATCAAACGAAACACCCGCTACTGGTCAAGCATCCCTAAACCCAATACTTTATCTTCCTTTTGACAGCGCATCGCTTGGGAGCAACGCAGGCACTGGAGGCAACTTATCTACCGTTGGTTCACCTTATTATGATGCTAATTTTGGCCCGTACATGGGGTCTGATGGCGAAGGCGGTTTGGTTTGGTTTAAGTGCCGAAATGTTGGGATGCTAAACAACCTATTTGATACTGTTAGAGGCAACACACAAAGATTAGATAGTTCTGGCACAAGCGAGCAATCTGCACAAGCCGCCGGTAGATACCCTACGTTGTTTACTTCAACGGGGTTTACTCTTGGAGCAGACACCGGCGGGGACATAAACTACTCAGGCCGTGAGTACGTCTCATGGACATTCCGCAAGCAACCGGGCTTCTTTGATATTGTGACGTACACGGGGAATGGCGCAAATAGGACGATTGCACATAATTTAGGCTCTGTTCCGGGGATGATAATTGTAAAATCTACCACGCGCAGTGATGGCTGGGCTGTTTACCATCGGGGTTTAAATGGTGGTACTAATCCAGAACAGTATCGCATTTTCTTAAACGTCACTGGTGCAGAATCGCAAAGCAGTGTGTTTTGGAATGATACGGCCCCGACCTCTACTGTGTTTACGGTAGGAACAGAGGACATGGTTAATAGCGGTAGCGATGAATACGTCGCCTACCTCTTTGCCCACGACGCCCAAGACTTTGGCACAGACAGTGACGAGGCCATTATTAAGTGTGGGAGCTTTGTCCCGGCAAATACTTGGGGCAGTGTGATTAACTTAGGTTTTGAACCTCAGTGGTTGATGTACAAGAACGCAGATGGGGGTAGTGATTGGATTATTGTTGACAATATGAGAGGGATCGTTACGGGAGGTACTGATCCGCTGTTATACCCAAACAAAAGTGACGCAGAACTAACTTACGCCAGCAACATCGATGTGCATCCCAATGGGTTTGAGCAAACCTTTAGCTCTGGTGATACTGAAGAATACATCTACATGGCAATCCGCAGGCCACACAAGCCAGCAGAAGAGTTTGCGGCTACTGATTTGTTTAATACTGTTCAAGGAGCTAGTTCCACGGCAAACCCCGGATTTAACTTAGGGATTGCGCCAGATATGGCATGGCAAAAATCAATTAATGGCTCTGATGGTCATTACATAGCCAGTAGAACGACAGGTAGTAAATACCTCTTCACCAATTCAACCGCCTCGGAAGCGACGGGATCATCAATCAAATGGGATTATATGAATGGGTGGATAGACTATTTCAGCGGTATGAACGCATATAGCGCATGGGGATTTAAACGCGCCCCCGGCTTTTTTGATGTGGTGGCTTATACGGGTACGGGTTCTGCCGGCCTTAATATACCGCATAATCTAGGTGTTGCTCCTGAGCTTATAATTGCAAAGCAAAGAAACGGTACATTTGCAGGTGTTGTATACAATAAGACAATTACGGCAAGTAAATATCTTTTTCTTTTTTACAATTTGGCCGGAGATCCGGCAAGTTCAGTGGATACAGGCGTGTGGAATGGAACAGAGCCAACTGCAAGTGTTTTTACTGTTGGGTCTTATAACAATGTAAATCTCAATGGCGGAAATTACATAGCCTACCTATTTGCCTCCGTTGATGGAATATCAAAAGTAGGCACTTACACCGGAACAGGCAACGACTTAAACGTAGATTGCGGCTTTAGTGCTGGCGCTAGGTTTATTCTGATCAAGCGTACAGACAATAATGGCGATTGGTACTACTGGGATTCTGTGCGCGGCATTATTGCTGGTAACGACCCGTACTTACTACTGAACACTACAGCGGCTCAAGTTACCAATACAGACTACATAGACCCACTAGCCAGTGGTTTTACAGTCACATCATCAGCGCCAGCGGCACTTAACAACAATGGCGGCACTTACATTTTTTACGCAATCGCATAGGATTATCAACTATGAGTAACTACAGAGTACGATCAACGGGTGAGGTTAAATCTCAAGGCCAACTCCGCAAAGACAATCCTAATGTTTCCCTGCCAAG
>Ga0209535_1002123_pt1 | contig 12978 bp, 16 predicted proteins | sample LinPmetageLP28_FD_184041 | JGI IMG/M metagenome (GOLD analysis project Ga0209535, IMG submission 184041) | Marine viral communities from the Pacific Ocean - LP-28 (SPAdes) (version 2) | ecosystem: Environmental > Aquatic > Marine > Oceanic | place: Pacific Ocean | collected 2009-08-22
GTACTAAAGGACGAAGTGAAAGAAAAGGCCCCAGCAAAAGCTAAGAAAGTAACTAAAGCTGAGTTATCAAAAATGACAAAAGTTAAGTTAGAAGAATTAGGCAGAGATAACGGCATTGAATTAGATAGAAGGCTGACTAAAGCAAAGCTAGTTGCTCAATTGCACAAGGCACTATAACAACACAAAGTTATAATTTAAGTAGGGAGACTTCGGTCTCCTTTCTTTTTGGCTGAATGAAACCACATTTAGTTAAAATAACAGTTGACGGGCTAAATAAAAGAGCATATAATAATACGTATGCTTAGGCATGAAAGTGAAAACATATAACAAGGCTATAGGAGGCACAAATGGCATCACTCGCAGAAATAAGGGCTAAACTACAAGAGTCCAACAATCGTAACACTGGAAATTCTTCCGGTGGAGACAACGCAATTTACCCACATTGGAATATGCAAGAAGGCAAAGAAGCAGTAATTCGTTTCTTACCTGACAGCGATCAATCTAATACGTTCTTTTGGGCAGAACGTGCAATGATTAAACTTCCGTTTGCTGGAGTAAAAGGCGACACTGACTCACGTCAGGTAATTGTACAAGTTCCATGTATGGAAATGTATAACGACGGAACACCATGTCCGATCTTAACAGAAGTTCGACCATGGTTTAAAGATAAATCTTTAGAAGATATGGGACGTAAGTATTGGAAAAAACGTTCATATGTATTCCAAGGGTTTGTTACTGAAGACCCGTTAAACGAAGAAAGTTCTCCGGAAAACCCAATCCGTAGATTTATTATTGGACCACAGATCTTCCAGATCATTAAAGGTGCATTAATGGATCCTGAACTTGAAGAACTGCCAACAGACTATATGCGTGGCGTTGACTTTAGAGTTAAGAAAACTTCTAAAGGTGGCTATGCAGACTATTCTACATCATCTTGGTCACGTAAAGAACGTGCATTAAGTGATACTGAAAAGGCAGCAATCGAAACGCATGGTCTTTACAACATGTCAGATTTCCTTCCAAAGAAACCCGATGAAGTTGCATTGAAGGTTATGAAAGAGATGTTCGAAGCGTCAGTAGACGGTGAGGCATATGATATGGACCGTTGGGGTCAGTACTTTAAGCCAGCAGGTATGGCGTCACGTACTGGAGATCCTAACAAGGCATATACTCCTTCAACACCAGCAACACCAGCACCAGCGGCAACTCCTGCACCTGAAGCGGCTCCGGCAGCACCAGTAGCAGAAGCGGCACCAGCGGCGGCTACTGCAACAGCACAAGAAGCTGCGGCAAGTGAAGGCGATGGTTCTAACAGGGCGCAAGATATTCTTGCAATGATTAGAAGCAGAAACGCTAGTTAATTAATTGTGTATATGGAAGTTCCGGCAAAAATCTCCTTACGGTATCCAGCGAGATCTTTCATACTACACTCTAACACATAGGAAAGGTAAAAATGGCAAAAGCATTTGACATAAGTAAATTCAGAAAGACAATCACTAAGAGCATCGACGGCCTTGGTATTGGCTTCAATGATCCAACTGATTGGGTCAGCACAGGAAACTTTGCACTAAACTATCTTGTAAGTGGAGACTTTAATAAAGGTGTTCCTCTTGGTAAGGTAACAGTGTTTGCAGGTGAATCAGGTAGTGGTAAATTGGGTCAGCACAGGAAACTTTGCACTAAACTATCTTGTAAGTGGAGACTTTAATAAAGGTGTTCCTCTTGGTAAGGTAACAGTGTTTGCAGGTGAATCAGGTAGTGGTAAAAGTTACTTCTGTTCAGCAAACATTGTAAAGGCTGCACAAGAACAAGGTATCTTTGTAGTATTAGTTGACTCAGAGAACGCACTTGACGAAGCGTGGCTACAAGCACTTGACGTAGATACTTCAGAAGAAAAACTTCTTAAACTTAACATGAGCATGATTGACGATGTTGCTAGAACAGTATCAGAGTTCATGAAAGAATATCGTGATATGGCAGAAGAAGAACGTCCTAAAGTATTATTTGTAATTGATTCGTTAGGTATGTTATTAACACCTACAGACGTTGACCAGTTCCAAAAAGGTGATATGAAAGGTGATATGGGTCGTAAGCCTAAGGCATTGACTGCACTTGTTCGTAACACAGTTAACATGATTGGTAGTTATAACGTAGGCATGGTATGTACTAATCACACATATGCATCACAAGATATGTTTGATCCAGACGATAAGATCAGCGGTGGACAAGGGTTTGTATATGCTTCTAGTATTGTTGTAGCTATTAAGAAACTTAAACTTAAAGTAGATGCAGACGGTAATAAAACTTCACAAGTACATGGTATTAGAGCGGCGTGTAAAGTAATGAAAACACGTTACAATAAACCGTTTGAAAGTGTACAAGTTGAAATACCATATGAAACAGGAATGGATCCGCATAGTGGATTGATTGAGTTATTCGAAGCAAAAGGATATCTTAAAAAGTCAGGTAATAGACTTGAGTATACAAGTCCATCGACTGGCGAAGTTATGTTAGAATATCGGAAACAGTGGACTGGAGATAAACTACAGATAATTATGGATGATATCATAAATACACCTGTAGTATCGACTCCCGTCGAAGTAGTCGATGAGGAAGTTTACGAAGAACAACCAACTGAATAACGGAGTAGAAAATCTATGCAATCTGATCTAATTGCTGACATTTGGAACGTAGTGTCAGAACATGTTCCTGAAAAGGAAAAACAAGAAGTAGCAAAAGGCTTTGTTACTGCACTAGTAGACCACGGAGTATCTGAAATTGCAATCAATGAACTCTTTGGTATTGACACATACTTGGATACTGCAATTGAGTATGTAACTGAGGACGAAGATGACGGCGACACTAATTATGATGAAGACGTCGAAGATGCAATTTGGGATGATGAGGATTAAATGAACTGGTACGATCAAGTTTCTAAAGATATTTCGAAGATACCTGCCGCTGTGCAGTACTACGAAGCAGAATTATTACAGGCTAAAAAAGAGACAAATGTTGTTGGGCGTCTTGAAAAAGCATCAGCACAAATGCCTGCAATTGTAGAAACTAGATTTGGACAGTTACAAGAGATCGAAGCAATACTCGAATATTTAAACATTGAGCTTCGCCGTTTACGTAGTTCACACTTTAGAAAATATGTTGAAAATTATCAACGTCAATTAAGTTCTAGAGATGCTGAAAAATTTGTAGATGGCGAAGCTGATGTTGTAGACTTTGAAAAAATTATTAACGAGTTTGCATTATTACGTAATAAATGGCTAGGAATTATCAAAGGACTAGACATTAAACAATGGCAAGTATCTAATATCGTTAAACTAAGAACAGCTGGTTTAGACGACGCAACCATTTAATTTTCTTTACATAAACTGCGCATATAAATACTAGTATGAAAAGAATCGTACTAGTTACAGGCGGGTTTGACCCCTTACACTCCGGGCATATTGCCTACTTTAAAGCAGCCAAAGAACTTGGTAACGAGTTATGGGTTGGCGTTAACAGCGACGAGTGGTTAACAAATAAAAAGGGCATGCCTTTTATGCCCGTTGAAGAAAGAATTGCTATTATCAAAGAACTTGCTGTAGTAGATAATGTTATTACATTTGAAGATGATGAGGAAGGATCGGCATGTGGTGCAATAGACGTAGCACTTAAAACATCTGAAACAATGCATGACAGAATAGTATTTGCTAACGGTGGAGATAGAGGTGAAGGCAATTCACCAGAAGTAAAAAAGTTTACTGACAACAATAGAGTAGAATTTCAATTTGGTGTTGGTGGTACAGATAAAAAGAATTCAAGTAGTTGGATTTTAGGAGAATGGAAAACACCTAAGACACAACGCAAATGGGGTTGGTATAGAGTATTAGATCATCAACCTGAAAACAATTTTAAAATTAAAGAATTAGTAATTGAGCCAGGTGCATGTCTTTCTGATCAAAGACACTTTCAAAGATCAGAACATTGGTATGTACTAAAAGGCAAAGTTAAAATGCAAACCGAGTGGAACAACGTCAGTGATACTGTAGAACTTCAACCCTTGCAAAGAGGATATGATATCTCAGTCGGTACTTGGCACAAGGCCAGTAACCCCACAGATGATTTAACACACATACTAGAAGTTCAATACGGGGAAGCCTGTATCGAAGAGGATATCGAAAGACGTGACTAATTGGATTTTTGTAAGCAAGGGTAAAAAAGACCCCTATATAAATCGTTTTGCTCGAGGGTGTAGTGCACCTGTTGAGGATTCTAATACGTTTAATTATGATGCTTCAGAAGATCCTATTGTGTTACGAGGTATCTTAAAAAAGAAATGGATGCATAAATGTTGGGAAGATGGTAGAGATTTTTATTATATGGATACAGGATACTTTGGTAACGAAGTAACTCCTAGTAACCCTAATGGTTGGAAGTTTTGGCATCGTATTGTAAAGAACAATCTTCAACATAACAAACTTATTGATCGCCCTTCAAGCAGATTCGAAGGCTTTGGTAAAAAGTTTAAGCCGTGGAATAAGAAAGGTAGAAAGATTCTTATTGCTGCACCAGACGAAAAGCCTATGAAGTTTTATGATCTTGATTTAGAAGAGTGGTTATCAGAAACTGTTAACACACTTAAACAACATACTGACAGGCCTATTGAAATTAGGCAACGTAATAAACAAAGAGCAGATAGAATGCTACACAACACGCTAGAAGAAGCCTTAGACGACGATGTGTACGCTCTTGTTACATTTAATAGTAATGCAGCAGTTGAGAGTGTATTTCAGGGTATTCCGGTGTTTACGTTAGCGCCTGTTAGTGCAGCAAACCCAGTCGGACTACAAGACTTATCATTAATAGAAGCACCGTATTACCCAAGCAGTGATAAATTGTTTGCTTGGGGCTGTCATTTAGCAGCAGGTCAATTTCACGATAGTGAGTTACGCACAGGAAAAGCAAGGGCGTATTTGGAGGAACAATGGACTTAAAAGTATTCGTAGGATACGACACTAGAGAAGATATTGCATATCAAGTTTGCAGACATAGTATCTTAACAAGAAATGAAAACGTATCAGTAACACCGTTAAAACAAAATGAATTAAGAGAACAAGGTTGGTATCATCGACCTGTAGATAAACTAGCATCAACAGAATTTACTTTTACACGATTTCTAGTACCAGAGCTTACAAACTTTGATGGATGGGCATTGTTTTGTGATAGCGACATTATTTTCTTAACAGATATAAAAGAATTATTCGATCAAGCAGATGACAAGTATGCAGTTATGTGTGTACAACATGATTATACACCTAAAGAAGGTGTAAAGATGGATGGACAAAAACAAACAATATATCCACGTAAGAATTGGTCAAGTGTAATTTTATATAACTGTGGACATCCTAGTAACAAAAAGATTACAATGGATCTTGTAAACGATCCTGCTATTACAGGCGCATACTTACATAGATTTAGTTGGTTAGATGATAGTGAAATTGGCGAACTAGGTAAAGAATGGAATTGGTTAGTTGACTGGTACGAAGAAACAGATGACAGTAAGCCGAAGGCTATTCATTTTACAGAAGGCGGCCCTTGGTTTGAAAACTATCGTAGATGCACTTACCATAAACAATGGAAAAGAGAATTATTTGAGATGATGAAATTTAAGGTTAATCTTTAATGGACAAATTATCCCCTGAAGAAATATTGGTAGAAGGATCAAAGCACAAGTTAACAGTTGACTCGGCTGAGACAAACAAACCAATGGTTATCAGAGGAGTAATTAAAAAGCATCATGCTGATAATTGTGTAAAAGAAAATAGAGATTACTGGTACATTGATACAGGATACTTTGGAAACTTTCCTAGTCCAGGTAACAAGAAAGGTGGAAAGAAATGGCATCGTATTGTAAAAAACGAAAACCAACTTTCTACATTTAGACCCGATATTCCACAAGATAGATGGAACATGTTAGTTGACAATGATCCAAGACTAATATGGAAAGGTTGGAAGAACTACGATAAAAAGATTCTTTTAGTAATGCCTAATCCTAAAGCATGTGTTTGGTATGATATTGATTACAACAAATGGATCAAGCAAACTACAAAAACAATCAAACAGTATTGCGACTTACCTATTGAAGTACGAATAAAAGGATCACGCACAGAGCGTAACTTTGAGTATTCAATATATGACGCATTTGAATCTGGTGTATATGCTACTGTTGCAATGAATAGTATGGCTGCACTAGAATCAGTTCTATACGGTGTTCCTGCATTTGTAAGTGTACCTTGTGCAGCATCACCGTTAGCATCAACCGATCTGAGTCAGCTTAGTAATCCGTACAAACCTGAAACAGATAAAATACTACAGCACTGTTATAGCTTAGCCTATGGACAATATACATTTGACGAAGTGGAACAAGGCCGTGCGTATAAACTAGTGGAGAAGTACTCTTAATGAAACTACTAATGAATGACAAAGAGATTGCAAACTTTTTGCTCTCGCTGGTACCTGTTCCAGAAGAACTTTTTAAGTTCCATATTCAAGATAGGTATACAGCAACATACGTTCAAGACCATCTTAGTAAAAAGACTAAGTGGAAAGACCCTACACGTAAACTTGAACCTGAAGAAAAGAAAAAATTTAAAGATAAGTTGTTTAAAGCAGTACGTAGAGATTTAGACGAATGGGTAGATATAATTAATGCAAACAAAGGTAATGTAAGAACTGCATACTTCGATACCATACATAATAATATAGAATACTTTATTGATGCATTTGGTATTGATGAACTTTTTGCTGCATATAAAAAAGCTGAGTACAAAAACTTTGTAAAAGGTACAGGACTTTGGTTAGGCGATGGAAAGAATAATACCTATGTCCGTAGAAAAGACTTTAACAGTTTAGAAGAAGATTGTTTAATTAGAAACACTGTAGGTAACGAAGATTTACTTGTTGGTAAAATTGATAACAACTATCCTTTCTGGTTTATTGACAGTGGATACACTAACTTCTTAGAATCAAACAAAGTATGGCATAGAGTTGTACGTAGTCATTTACACTACGGCAAGTCATTTGATGCACCTTCAGACAGATTAGGTAATTTTAAAAAGTTTCCTAGACCGTGGAGAAAAGACGGAGAAATTATTTACGTAATTGAACCGGGACCTTTTGCAGCAAGTATTATGCACGTAGATCTAAAAACTTGGAAGTATGATGTAGCAAAAGAGTTACGTAAGTATACTGACAAGCGCATTAGATTTAGGTCTAAGGCACCTAAAAAGAAAAGAACTAATCTACATAAAGAATTATTAAATGACGATTATTACTGTGTGGTAAACATTAACAGTAATGCAGCAACAGAAGCAATTTGGGCTGGCGTTCCTGCAATTACATTAGATACACATATCACTAATCCAGTTACACGTAATAAACTTTCTGATATTAATAATTTGTTCCGAGGTAACTTAGGTTCTTGGTTGTGTATGCTTTCATATTCTCAATATACAAAAGAAGAGCTTATGAATGGCGTAGCAGTTAAGAACGTAAAGAGACTGCCATGACAGTAGCGGTAGCATATTACGGGGGTATTCCACCACATAATAATAATCTAGAGAAACCTATGATCCTAGATAATTTTTTGACTGGAGTACGTAATTCTGGCGATACTGCTATTGCACAAACATCAATGCAAGTTGTACCAGATGCTGACGTTGCACTTATACAAGGCTATGTACACGAGCATGGAAAAACTGCACCACATTTAATTTTAAGAAGAAATGCAGTAGAACAACAAATTAATAATGGTAAAAAAGCACTAATTGTAGACAGTAACTTATTCTTAGCATATGATAACGGTAATGTAAATCGTTATTTAAGATATAGCTTCAATGGTATTTTTCCAACAACAGGATTTTACTTTGATACTGATATTGATCCTAACAGATGGTCAAAAGTTAGTAGTAAATTAGGAATACAAATGAAGCCATGGAGAACTAGTGGCAATCATATATTAGTTTGTTTGCAACGTAATGGCGGTTGGAGTATGCGTGGATATAACAGCGTACAATGGGCTAACGATACTATTGCAACACTTAGACAACTTACTGATAGACCAATTATTGTAAGAGGTCATCCAGGAGACAAAAAAACTAGATACTTCCCACAACACAAAGACGTATTTTTAAGCAGTAACCCCAGTATATTACAAGATTTACAAGGTGCTTGGGCAACTGTGCTATATAATAGTAGTCCGAGTGTAGTTAGTGCTATCGAAGGCGTTCCTGTGTTCTTAACAGACCCAGAACCTGAACACAGTCAAAGTCACGAAGTATCTAATACAAAGATTAAAAGAATAAACGATCCTAAACTTTTCGATAGAGATGTTTGGGTGCAAAAGTTAGCAATGTGTCATTGGAACTTTGAAGAATTAGCCTCAGGAGAGGCATGGCGACACTTTAGGAGATACTTATGATACAGTTAGACAATGGATGGTACATGCCAGACAACGAAGTTAAGATGACAAGACATATTCAAGAAGATACCGACATGTCTAATCCTAACTATGAACGAAAGATTAGAGATAAGATCATCGATACCATACCTTTGAAAAATACATTTGTAGATGTAGGAGCAAATGTAGGTGTTTGGTCAATGGATATGAAAAAACACTTTAAAAAGGTTGTATCTTATGAGCCTAGTACAAGAGTGCATGAGTGTTTAATAAAGAATTTAGGAACTGCTGCAAATGTTGAGATTAGACCAACAGCACTTGGAGACAAAGAGGTAGTTGTACAGTTTCATGACGGTATTAAGAACTGCGGCGATAGCAAAATTGCAATGTGGGAGTCACCTGACTTCTATACAGTACAAGTAAAAAGATTAGATGACGAAAATCTTAAAAATATTTCATTAATTAAGATTGATGTACAAGGTTATGAACTTCCTGCAATAGTTGGTATGGAAAAAGTTATCGAAGAGCAAAATCCTTGGGTATGTTTTGAGATTAATAATGATGTAGACACAGCAGTTAACTTTTTCTTAAAAAGAAACTACGATCAAGTGTACATGAAGTCAAAGAGAGTTATGATTATGGCTCCGAAGACAGGATTTATGGCTCCTGCTAAAAATCATATGGGTAGATACTTAGGTGACGGGCCATATGAAAAATTTAGTGGTAAAAGTGGTAAGGTAATACCTTTACAACAAGGAAGATAACGTGTCAAAGGCAACAAAAAGAATTTTAAAGAGCGCAGTGAAGAAGCCTTTTGTTGACTGTTTAGTTAAAAGTGGTAAGGTAATACCTTTACAACAAGGAAGATAACGTGTCAAAGGCAACAAAAAGAATTTTAAAGAGCGCAGTGAAGAAGCCTTTTGTTGACTGTTTGGTAATCGGGCAAGGACTCGGTGTGTTTGACGAATTATTTGATTTATTTGACACTGTTTTTGTATATGACAAAGGTGCGCAAAGAGTAAGACGCCCAAATGCTGTTTATAAGTCAAAATTAAAGGATTGTTTTGTTCAAAGTATAACAACAGTCTTTATAGATAGAGATTTACTAAAAGTTTTGGACCATATGGGGCCAATATTAACGAATCCGGGACCGGATATTTTCATCGAAGATGAAAAAGTGATAGATAGAGTGCAAAGTGCTAATCTTTATAGGCACAAGTATAATGCAATTGCTCAAGCTGGCACTTTTCATGTTTGGACCTGCAAAAAAGACGGAGATTTTTTCCAATGACAATCAGTGTAGTAACAACATTCCACGCAAAAGGCTTACAACAGTACGGACAACGCATGATCGACAGTTTTATCGATAATTGGCCAGAAGAAGTGAAGCTATATGTATACGCAGAAGACTGTAATCCTCGAATTAAGGACCATAACAGAGTTGTATTGTACGACTTACACTCGTCAGTACCGGATCTTGTAGCATTTAAGAATACATGGAAAGATGTACCTAAAGCAAATGGTGATGTTAGTGGAGATCCTATAAGAAGTAGAAGAAGAGACTCAGGTAAAGGATTTAAATGGGACGCAATTCGCTTTGCACACAAAGTTTATAGTATTTTTCACTGTGCAAAAGTATGCGATACACAAAGACTGATGTGGATGGACGCAGATACCTTTTGCCACAGTCCAATTACATATCAAAGAGTGAATGAATTAGCCCCACCTAACTTTGATGTGTGTTTTCTTGGTAGAAAAGGTAAGTTTAGTGAATGTGGACTTTATTCACTTACACTAGGTAACAAGCAAACCAAAAGATTCATGAGAGAGTTTCAACGTGTTTACGATGAAGCAGAAAATGAAGGCATTTTTCAGATGGCAGAGTGGCATGACAGTTTTGTATTCGACGTTGTACGTCAAAGAGTTAAAATGCACGAATGGGATTGGGCAGCAGGGCTTGTCACTGGTGAAGGCCATCCACTGATTAACTCAATGTGGGGAGCATATCTTGATCATCTTAAAGGAGGACGTAAAGCCCTTGGAAAAAGCAAACGTACAGACCTACTTGTACCAAGAACGGAACCATACTGGAACCAATAATGAAATTCAAACTGTGGAAGCAATATGGCGCACTTAACTCTAAACCTATTTTTGCTGCTTTTGAACGTAGCGTTATATCTTGCGGGCACACTATTACTGATTCCGATACTGATAGCGACATTAATGTTATATGGAGCGTATTGTTTAATGGTAGAATGGCGCCTAATCAAAGTGTCTGGGATCAATCCAAACCCACCATCGTACTTGAGGTCGGTGGAATCAAAAGAGGAACCACATGGAAGGTAGGAGTGAATGGAATTAATCGGGACGCTTATTTTGGGAATGATAATAATGATAATAGTCGTAGCAATGCTCTTGGGCTATTTCTAAAACCGTGGCGTAAAGAAGGCAATCATATTTTATTATGTGGACAACATGATAAAAGTTTGCAATGGAAAGGCATGCCGCCAATGAGCTCGTGGGTAATAGACACTGTAACTGAAATTAGAAAGTATTCAGATAGAGTGATTGTGTTTAGACCGCATCCTAGATGCCAGCTAGACTCAATTGAAGCATACTTACCCAACGTTATCAGACAGCACCCTGTGCATGTGTCTGGTACGTATGACGATTTCGACATGTCATTTGAAAATGCATGGGCAACTATAAGTTGGTCAAGTAATCCAGGTATTCATAGCGTCATAAACGGTGTACCGGCGTACACAGGACCTTCAAGTTTAGCATACGATGTTAGTATGTCTAGTCTATCTACTATTGAAGATCCTATTTTGCATGATAGAGAACAGTGGCTAAATGATTATGCATGGACTGAATTTACAGTAGAAGAAATAGAACAAGGACTGCCACTAAAAAGATTAGAAAATTATTTAAAAACGCAAATTAACTCTTGATCTTTGCGGCATTCTATTATATAATAGTAGTATGAGACATCACACTTTTACAGAAGATCTATTCATAGATTTCTTGGACACGCTTGACGGTAAGTTTTACTCTATGCAATACCAAGACCGCTCCGCTGCACACAGCTTTTATGACTCTATTACACAAGGTAAGCATTTTACAGAAAAACAAGCCCAATATGTGCTAAAAATACTGTTTAAATATCGTAAGGTAGTTTCAGATGAAATAGATTACGGTAACCATATGGAAATGCCTCAATGGAAAAGAGAGTTTCGTGTCATTGATATTAGTAAGAAAGTTTGGGTTGAAGAGGTTGACAAAACACAAAGGATTGTACTAAGATTTCCTTTCCATTTTAAAACAGACTTTGATGATTTTATTAAAGAAATACGATATAATAGAGACAGTGAAAATCGTTGGGATCCAGAAAGAAAAGTTAGAACACTTTCTTTATATGATTACAATCTTGTGTTACTCAAAGAGTTTTTAAAAGTTAACGACTTTGAGTTCGACCACGAATTTGAAGATATTATTGAAAGAGTTGAAGAAATTTACTGGGACGAAAAAGAGTACAGTAAAACTAGTAAAATCAAAGAAGGCACTGTTGAGCTTAACAATGCTAGTCCTAGTGCTGAAGTTTATTTTAGGAAAAATAGAACAAGTAACGTTGATGCTGATTTAGTTTTAGCAAAAAGTATGGGTCATATTTTTACTGGTAATAGTAAAAAGTATAACCAATGGACTAAAAAGATTGCAAGTTCACAATCCAATCAGTTTTGGATAAAAGATATTGCAGACTTCTTAAGATTAAGTTACACAGTTGATGGCAGGGTTGCAGTTATACTAGATCGTACAAGTGATGTAAACGGCTGGTTATATACATTAAGCGAAACTATAGATAATTGCGGTTTTGATAGGAATGATTTTAGAGTATGTTTCAGAGCTAATAAGAATGATGATGGAAGTTTTAACGATTGGGTTAGAGATAATGGGTTTGGAGGAAAAATAGATGGTGCTAAGTTCTTAATTTTTAATCAAAAACCTGCAAAGTGGTTGTTCAAAGAAGAAAAAGATGTTACAATACTAGCAAGTAATAATTTATTTGCCGGAGGGCAAACTATGATAAGACATTTGCTAAAGAATCATCCGTGTGTTGTATACGTTGGTGATATAGCACCAACAGTCCAGGAGGAATTGATTGAACTGTAAACTGATTATTAAAGACGAAGTAAACATTAAGTGTGAAGGACTTGATGTTGCAACACGTCGAAAGATTTGTAATAAGTTAAAGTACGATTTACCTTATGCAAGGCACATGCCAGCATATAAATTAGGTAGATGGGACGGAACTGTTAGTTTCTTTGGTAGAAGGACTTGATGTTGCAACACGTCGAAAGATTTGTAATAAGTTAAAGTACGATTTACCTTATGCAAGGCACATGCCAGCATATAAATTAGGTAGGTGGGACGGAACTGTTAGTTTCTTTGGTATTGGTGGTTCAGGGTATCTTGCACACTTAGATGTAATCTTGCCTGTCATTACTGACTCAGGTTATGAAATAGAA
>Ga0209535_1002124_pt1 | contig 12975 bp, 16 predicted proteins | sample LinPmetageLP28_FD_184041 | JGI IMG/M metagenome (GOLD analysis project Ga0209535, IMG submission 184041) | Marine viral communities from the Pacific Ocean - LP-28 (SPAdes) (version 2) | ecosystem: Environmental > Aquatic > Marine > Oceanic | place: Pacific Ocean | collected 2009-08-22
TTACTGATGGTGCAAATGGAGATATCACACTTACGCCAAACGGAACTGGTGATGTAGTAGCTTCTGCTGATACAGTAAAAGTTGGAGACTCTGGAGCAGCAGCTGTATTAACTTCAAATGGAGCAGGTACGCTTACAGTAACTACTGGTGGAGCAACTGATTTAATTTTAAATACAAATAGTGGAACAGACTCAGGAGTAATTCAAATTACAGATGCAGCTAATGGTAATATTGTTGTCACACCAAATGGTTCAGGAAACATTGTTCTTGATGGTTTAACTTTTCCAAATGCTGACGGATCAGCAGACACATTCTTAAAAACAAACGGATCAGGTACTTTATCTTTTGCAGAAGTATCTGGTGGTACTTCATGGCAAGCAGTAAAAACTTCTAACTTCACTGCAGTTGCAGGTGAAGGGTATTTTATAAATACAACAGGTGGCGTAGTTACTATGACGCTTCCAAGCTCACCTACAATTGGTGACGAAGTTGCTTTTGTAGATTACGCAGGAACATTTGATTCAAACACAATGACAGTTGGAAGAAATTCTGAAAAGATCAACGGTGCAACTGCTGATCTAACAGTGTCAGTAGAAAGGGCAGCCAATACTTTGGTCTATACAGATGGAACTCAAGGTTGGTTGTTAAAGAATAAATAATCATGGCTACCTATAAAGAAAGCATTGGGACTGCGGTCACTAATGTGGCTGGAGACCCACCTGCTCCTGTAACAGGACAAGTTTGGTATAATTCTAGTGCGGTTAGTTTTAGAGTTTCTACAGAAGTAGCAGCCGGTGCTTGGGCTACTGGTGGTACTATGACTAGAACAGGAGATAAAGCAATTCAATTAATGGCAACAGGAACACAAACTGCTTCTGTAGCTTTTGGAGGAGGTTTTGACAACACAAACGCAACAGAATTATATAATGGAACCAACTGGACAGAAGTAAATAATTTAAATACAGGAAGACGTGGCGGTGCCAGAGCTGGAACATCAACAGCTGCTTTATGTGGGGGAGGTTTTGCATCACCAAGTGTGGTTGTGACTGAATTATGGAATGGAACGAACTGGACTGAAGTTAATGATTTGAATAATGCGAGAGAAGCAATGGCAGGAGATGGAACGTCAACTTCAGCGTTAGCAGTAGGAGGTTCTCCATATAGTTCATCATCTAGTGAATCTTGGAATGGAACAAATTGGACAGCAACAAGCAATATGAATCAAGGAAGATATTTTTTAGCGGCATCGGGAGCAAGCAATACTTCATTAATAGCTATAGGAGGAGAACCAACGCCTCATGGTTCAAAAACTGAACTTTGGAATGGATCTAACTGGACTGAAGTAAATGATTTAAGTGATGGTGCTAGAACAGGTTTAGCGGCATCTAATGGAACAGTAACAGCGGCTTTAATATTTGGTTCTATGAAACCAGCTGTTAGCGCAAAAACTGAATCGTGGAATGGAACTAACTGGTCAACTAAACCTGCACTTAACACAGCAAGAGGTTATTTAGCTGGTTCTGGAACTTCAACATCAGCTTTAGCTATTTCTGGATATGAACCGGGTGCTACTTATGTAACAGAAGAATTTAATTCACCAGGAACAGTAACAAAAACAATTACAACATCTTAATAAGGAGGAAACTATGGCAAAAACAAAACAATACTGTGTAGCAGAAAACTGGGGTAAAGGATTCATTGAACATTCTGAATCTTCTAGAATCAAGTTTGCTGGCTATCCTGGTAATGTTTGGCAAGTTCCAGCACACAATAAAAATGCAAATCTTTGGATTAATAAAGTGTTAGGAACTGTTAAAACGTTAACAGAAGCACAAGCAATTGTTGACGGTGTGGTCACTGCAGAACAAACTGCATGGGACGCTTTATCTGATGAAGAAAAAACTATCAGACTAAGACCATCGGACATAACATTAGAGGAATAAAAATTTAAATGGCTACGTACAAAGACATACATGGATCTAAAATACAGAATGTAAGTTCTGATCCACCTACTTCTGTCGCTGGAGATTTGTGGTATAATTCTACGTCTGGAGATTTAAAAGTAAACTTAGGAACTCCAGTAGTAGCTTGGTCAACAGTTAATAGTTTGAATCAAGCAAGAACAAGTACGGCAGGGGCTGGTATAGCTACAGCTGCCATAGTAGTTGGAGGATATTCGTCGACTTACCTTGCAGATACAGAAGTATGGAATGGTGCAAACTGGACAGAAGTAAATAATTTAAACACTGCAAGATCTTCACTAGGATCAATGGGAACTTATACAGCTGCATTAGCGTTTGGTGGAAATAATGGATCAAATATGGGGAACACAGAAACTTGGAATGGATCAAATTGGACAGAAGTTAATGATTTGAATTCTCCAAGAAGAGCTATGCCAGGAGCAGGAACTAATACAGCAGGTTTAGCTATAGGTGGGTTTTTACCACCTGGCACCAATATTGTAGAATCTTGGAATGGATCGAATTGGACGGAAATTACAGATTTAAATACACCTAGATATGCTTCTGCTGGAGCAGGAACTCAAACAGCAGCTTTACTTATTGGTGGTGCAGGAGGAACACCTAAAACAGAATTATGGAATGGATCTAACTGGACAGAAGTGAATGATTTAAACACTGGAAGAGAGGCTTTAATGGGTAGTGGTGTTCAAACATCAGCGTTAGCTTATGGTGGAGCAGCACCAGCAGGTGTAACAGAACAATGGAATGGAACTAATTGGACAGAAGGAAATGATATGAATACTGGAAGATTAAGAGCTGCTTCTGCAGGAGCAACTAATACATCAGCACTAGCTTCTGGTGGTGTACCAGCACCTGGTTCACCCGATAATGTAGCATTGGTAGAAGAATGGAGTGTTAGTGGTGGAGTATCAACAATAGACTTAAGTTAAAATATTATGGCAACATACAAAGAAATACACGGAACAAATATAGAAGTAGTATCTTCAGATCCATCGAATCCTGTTAATGGACAACTTTGGTATAATACTTCTACGAACAAGGTAAAAGGTTTTTTAATTAATCCTGGATCATGGTCAACAGGTGGAACTTTAAATACTGCAAGAGGTAATTTTGCAGGAGCTGGTACACAAACATCTGGTTTAGTTTTTGGTGGTGCACCGCCACCTCAAACTGTACTAACAGAATCATATAATGGAACAAACTGGACTGAAGTAAATGATTTAAATCAATTTAGACAAGTTTTAGCAGGCGCTGGAGCATCAAACACGTCTGCTTTAGCTTTTGGTGGATTTGCGTTTCCAGGAGGTCCACCGAATGGACAAGTAAATCAAACAGAATCTTGGAACGGATCTAACTGGACTGAAGTAAATGATTTAAATAGTGGGAGACGAAATATAGCAGGTGCAGGAATTCAAACATCAGCTTTAGGTTTTGGTGGATATCAAGATAGTGGAGGACCTCCAACATCAGAATTTTTTGCATTAACAGAATCTTGGAATGGAACTAACTGGACTGAAGTTAATGATTTAAATTATGGGAGAAATAATTTAGCAGGAGCAAGTAATGTTAATACAGCTGCATTGGCATTTGGTGGAAATCATACTCCTTCTCCAGCAGGACTAGCATTAACAGAATTATGGAATGGAACTAATTGGACTGAAGTAAATGATTTAAATCAGTCAAAACGTTCTTTAGCAGGCGCTGGAGTTTCTACAGCAGCTTTAGCTTTTGGTGGTACGGCTGATGGTGCGCCAACAGCTGGACAGTTAACAGAAACTTGGAATGGAACTAACTGGACTGAGACAGGAGATCTGAGTACTGGCAGGGCTGGTTTGGCAGGAATGGGAACTAATACTCTAGCGTTAGGTGCTGGTGGTGATCCTGCAACAAACGCAACAGAAGAATTTTCTTCTGGTCCAGCAACAGTTACATTTTCTACTTCATAAGACTTGTAATATATTTTAGATAATATATATAAGAGAAAACTATAAAGGATAAAGAAATGACAGATAAAAAAGACGTTAAAGATATTATACAAAAAGAAGAAACTCATTTAAATAATTTATTGGAACAACAAGACCTTACCGATTTTAAAGGTATGGTGGACGAGCTTCGTGATACTTGGACTAAAAAACAAATGTTTCGAACAGAAACAGAAGCAAGGTTTTCTGTATTACAGGACAATAGATATCCAACTAAAGCTGCAAAATATTGGCAGTGTGTAAGAGAACAATCATCATACTTAGATAACCTAATGACTTTATCGTTTGATTATAGAAGAAACGAAGCAAAGATAACTTGGTTAGAAAAGAAAATAGATAAAGAAGAAGATGAATACAAAAGAACTAAATATCAAATAGATTTAGACGAAGCTAGATTTGGTAAAGCGTCTATGGAAAAAGTTGCAAAACATAGAATGAGAGAAATTAAAATGTGGTCTAAATTGAAAAAAGAATTTAATGATGGATCATTTAATGATAAAGATGTTAACCAACATCAGTTAGAGTCTTATGGTAGACAATACCACGAAAAAGCTAAAACTTTAAATGAACACTCTGATCAAAATGAAGTGTTTAATGTAATAGGTCAATTACAATCATTACAAAGAATTAAAAAATCAGGTGAATTAGAAAACAATACAGAAAAGAAAGAACAGCTAACTCAAAATGACAAACCAACAACGGACTACCCGTAAGTTATTTTTTTTAGTCGCACAACCTAGATCTGGTAATACTTTGTTTGCGAGTATTATAAATCAAAATAAAGACATAGCAGCTACTGCTAACTCTTTAACATTAGAGATAATGAAAGATTTATTTTTACTTAAACAAACTGATGTCTTTCAAAATTATCCTGATCACAGATCATTAGATAATGTGTTAAATAATATATTTAATAACTACTATCAACATTGGCCACAAAGAATAATCATTGACCGTGGACCTGTAATGACAGAAAGTAATTTTCAATTAATGCAAAAACATTTTAAACATGGTTTTAAATGTATTGTAATACTAAGAGATCTAATGGACGTACTTGCTAGTTATATGCAATGGTATACAAAAAACCCCGATGCATTTCCTAATCGATATAATTTAAATACCGATGAAGAAAAATTAATGATGATAATGAATAATAAAGGTGCTGTTGCAAAAGAGTTAGAAGCTATAAAAAATAGTTTTAATTATCCAGGTATTTGTCATTATGTAAAATATGATGACATAGTTACAAACCCTGAACAAGAGTTTAGAAAAATATATCAATTTTTAGATGAACCTTATTTTAATCATAGGTTTAGTGATTTAGATCAGGTAAGTGTTAATGGTTTATCTTATGATGACAGAATAGTTGGTAATAATTTGCATAAACTATTTGATGGACCTGTTAGAAAAGTATATAATCCTTACATTGAAAGGATTCCAGAAAGTATAAGAAAATTATATGGACACATTAAATTTTAAACCAATATTTTTAGGTCAGTGTATTATTAAATACGAAGTGCCATTGGATATTTTTATGTCTATTAATCAAATCTATGAACAAAACTATAATGGTCTTGCACCCGCTAACGGACAGTTAGTTGGTAAAATAGAAAAAGAACATTCTTTATTTTATCATGGTAAAGATCAAACAAAGATGAAGAACCATAACGTTCTGCCTAAAAATGTAACAGATTATTTTATGCAAGTGTTTAATCATTATTTAAATTTTAATGCTATACGAGATTATAAAACTCATTTAAATTCTATATGGGTTAATGAAATGAAACAGCATGAATACAATCCAGCTCACATTCATAGAGGAATGTTGTATACAGGTTTATCTAGTGTAATGATTTTAAAACTACCATCAACATATGGTAAAGAATATTCAGCAGGGCACATACAACAGAATGGTAGACTGCAAATATTAGGGGCATCCAATGGTCAGTTTGCTAAGATAGATTATCAACCACCCATGGACCTTAGAGACTTTTATATCTTTCCCTATGATATGAGACACTGTGTATATCCATTTAATGGAACCGATGAGACAAGACGAACTCTTGCTGCAAACTGTGATGTAGATTTTGATCCTGTTAGAAATAGAGGGGCTAACTAATGGATAAACAATATTATATAGATAATCACATAGGGTTATTTAAAAATTTTATGCCTAATAAATTAATAGATGATTATACAAATTATTTTAATAAGTGTGAACAACAAGGTGCAGTATATCCAAGACGAGAAGATGAGATGTTGGTATCAGATAATGCAATTGATACTATAAGAGATACTAATGTTGCAATGACTTATAACAACAAACCTTTTATAGATATGTTTTTTAAAGAAGTATATCCTTTATACGTTCAAAAATATTCTTATCTTAAAAAACTTGCAACACACAACATACTAGAAGTTAAAATACAAAAGACTAAAGTTGGTGAAGGTTATCATTCTTGGCATTGTGAGAATGCAGAAATGAAAGCAAGAAATAGAATACTAGCTTTTATGGTTTATCTTAATGATGTGAACGAGGGTGGAGAGACAGAATTTTTATATCAAAAGTGTCGTTTTAAACCTGAGAAAAATACATTGTTGGTTTGGCCTTCACAATTTACACACATTCATAGAGGCAACCCACCTTTATCGAATGATAAATATATAATAACAGGATGGGTAGAATACGGATATTAATATGATAACAGAACCACGATGGAAATCTTATATAGTAGAAACCACAAAACCTATCTTTACACCTGAACAATGTAAAATGATTATTGCTGCAGGACGTGCAGAGCCTAGAAACGACGCACAGGTTGGAAACAAGCAAGGTATTAGAGGTGGTGTGTTAGATACTGAAACTAGAACTTCACATATTAGTTGGATACCATTTTCTAAAATGGATGGAATGTACAAAGATTTAAATAAAATTATGAAAACTACAAATGGTAATCATTTTGGTTTTGATGGAATGACAATAAATGAAATGGCACAGTATACTGAATATCCAGAAGGTGGGTTTTATGAATGGCATGTAGATAATGATGTAAACTGTGCACACGAGCCACCTGTTAGAAAAATATCTATGACTTGTTTGTTATCTCCTGAATCAGAGTTTGAAGGAGGAGATTTAGAATTAATGACTGAAGGTAAAGTTGCTAAACTAAAACAAGGTCATGCAATATTTTTTGCATCATTTATAAGACATAGAGTAAAACCTGTAACACGTGGTAGAAGACAATCATTAGTTATGTGGTTTGGAGGAACACCATTTAAATAATGCATAGAGATTTACATTTTCCAACACCTATCTATATTGCAGATATAGAGCACCCAACTTTAAATCAAGAACTTGAAAGAGATATTGTTGCTTGGTCTAATAGAGATAAGGGTGTAACAAGAACCAATGTTCAAGGTTGGCATTCAACTACAAACATGCATGAATTACCTGAGTATGCAAAACTTGTTGATATGTTATATGCTTGTCAAAAAACAATTTATGATCAAGAATATTTAGATAGTGAGCCTATACTTGGTAATATGTGGGCTAACATCAATCCACCAGGTGGAATGAATAGAGCACATCAACATCCAAACTCATTATGGTCAGGTGTATATTATATTAAAGCACCTAAGAATTGTGGTCATTTAAAAATAGATGATCCAAGATCACCAGCTGCAATGGTTAGACCAAATCAGAAAAAAGGTCCAGTGCCTCCAAGACTATTTAGAGAAACAAATTATGAACCTAAAGCTGGAAGATGTATTATGTTTCCATCTTGGTTAATGCATTGTGTTGATCCTAACCAATCTAATGATATAAGAATATCAGTTTCATTTAATTTTTTACAGAAAGGTATGTTTCTATGACATTTAAACAACAAAAATATCAAGTAATTAAAAAAGCTACATCTTATGAGTTAGCTAACTTTATTCTTAATTATTTCTTACTTAAAAAAGATGCTGTTAGATACATGTATCAAAACAACATACATGCACAATCCCCGATTCTTGGAACATGGATTGATCAACAAATACCAAATACATTCTCTTGTTACGGTGATTTTGTAATGGATACTTTACTTGTTAAAATGTTGCCTGTTATGAAACAACACACAGGACTAGATTTGATACCTACATACTCTTATGCAAGAGCATATAAAAAAGGTGATGAACTTAAAAGACATAAAGATAGACCTAGTTGTGAGATATCATGCACACTTAATTTAGGTGGTGACCCTTGGCCTATATTTATAGATGGTACTGGTTCTGATAATGTTATAGATGAATACAAGAATATACACAAACCAAACGCTCCAGCAGGTACTAAAGTCTTGCTTGAAGTAGGGGATATGTTAGTATATAGTGGCTGTGAACTCGAACATTGGCGAGAGCCTTTTGACGGGAACATATGCGGTCAAGTATTTCTACATTATAATCATGTAAATGGCCCATTTGCTGACAAAAATAGATTTGACGGCAGACCTATGTTGGGTCTACCATCAGGTTTTAAATAGTATTATAATGAGGTTATATGTTACAAAAATTAGGTTTTGCACCAGGGTTCAACAAACAAGTCACAGAGACCGGGGCCGAGGGACAATGGTTTGATGGTGATAATGTTCGTTTTAGATACGGTTCTCCAGAAAAAATAGGTGGCTGGCAACAGTTAGGACAAGATAAATTAACAGGTGCAGCTAGAGCTATTCATCATTGGGATGATAATGCTGGTATTAAATATGCAGCACTTGGAACCAATAGAATTTTATATGTGTACTCTGGAGGTATATACTATGATATACACCCTATAAGAACTACTTTAACAGGTGCAAAATTTACAAGCACCTCATCATCAACAACAGTTACGGTCACATGCACAGGGTCTCATGGATTAATTGAAGACGATATTGTTATGTTTGATTCAGTAAGCGGAGTAACTGCCGTAGGATCTACGTATAATGATGCTACATTTGAAGACATAAAATATATGGTCACATCAGTTCCAACTACATCAACTTTTACAATTACAATGGCTGCGCAAGAGTCAGGAACACCTTTGACTACAAGTGATGGGAATAGTACTTCTATACTTTGTTATTATACAGTAGGTCCTGCTCAACAAATTGGTGGTTTTGGTTGGGGTGCTGGTCTGTATGGCGGAACATCACTAGGTCCTGCTACAACAACTTTAGCTACAGCTATAACAGATTTAACTACAACCGATATTGTATTGACAAACTCTGCAGCATTTCCATCAACTGGTGAAATAAGAATTGGTACAGAAGATATTAGCTATACATCAAACAATACAGCAACAAATACTTTGAGTGGTGGTGCTAGAGGTGTAAACGGAACTACAAAAGCTACTCACAGTGGTGGTGTTACGGTCACAGATATTGCTGGTTTTTCTGGTTGGGGTGATCCAGCTTCCTCTGACTTTACAATTGACCCTGGTTTATGGGTTCTTGACAACTATGGTACAAAATTAATTGCACTTATTTACAATGGAAAATGTTTTGAATGGGATGCTTCAGCAGCAGGAGCTGTTAATAATAGAGCTACATTACTTGCTAATGCACCGACTGCATCACGTCACGTATTGGTATCAACTCCTGATAGACATTTAGTATTTTTTGGTACAGAAACTACAATAGGAAATCCTACTACTCAGGATGATATGTTTTTACGTTTTTCAGATCAAGAAAATATTGATGGCACAGACGCTTATACAGTAAAAGCAGAAAACAATTCCGGTACCCAAAGATTTGCTGATGGTTCTAAAATTATGGGTGCTATCAAAGGTAGGGATGCAATTTATGTATGGACCGATACTGCATTATTTTTAATGAAATTTGTAGGTGGAGATTTTGTATTTGCATTTGAACAGGTGGGTACTAACTGTGGATTGTTTGGTAAAAATGCTTGTATTGAGGTTGATGGTACGGCTTATTGGATGTCAGAAAATGGTTTCTTTACTTACGATGGTCAGTTAAAATCGATGCCTTGTCTTGTAGAAGACCACGTCTACGATGATATAAACGCTACATCTAGAGACCTTATTAATGCAGGTTTAAATAACCTTTTTGGTGAAGTAAGTTGGTTTTATTGCACAGAAGCATCAGATCAAATTAACAGGGTAGTTACTTATAACTATCTAGACTCATCACCTAAGCGTCCTATATGGACAACAGGAACTCTACCTAGAGCCGCGTGGCAAGATTCTGCAGTATTTGATAAACCACACGCAACATATTACAACCCATCAGACAATACATCTTCAGATGTTATTGGTAATACGGACGGAAGTACGATATACTATAATCAGGAAATAGGGACTGATCAAATTAATGCAGGAGGAGCAGTGACTGCGGTTATAGGAACTATTACTTCTGGTGATTTTGACATTACCCAACGTAGAAGTAACACAGGACAAACTGTAGGGATGCCTGATATTAGAGGAGACGGTGAATACATTATGAGAATTAGTAGATTTATACCAGATTTTATTAGTCAGACAGGTAATACTTCAGTTAAATTTAAAACAAGATTATACCCAAACAGTAGTGAGACTACTACGAGCTTTACATGTGATTCTACTACAACTAAAAAAGATGTCAGAGTAAGAGCACGACAGATTGCATTAGAAGTTGCAAACACAGGTGCTTCACAAGATTGGAAACTAGGAACATTTAGATTAGATATACACCCGGGAGGAAGAAGATAATGGCTACTGACCAAGAGATACGAGACGCAGGTCTTAAATACATTCCACAACAACAATATTTATTAAATCCTTTTGAGTTACCCGAGGATCAGGAACCAGTAACTAATTCAGGTATTGTTGCAACTAATGCTTTTACTGGCGGCGGTGGAAACGATTTTAGTGTTTATAATCCAGATCCAAATTCAATCGTCAATCGAGAGTATGATCCTAGACCTAATTATGAGGCATACTATCAAGATACTTTTGGGGCTAATGCAAAAGACCCCTTATCTAATTTTACTATGACAGGTGACCCAGCAACTCTTGCTCGAGGTGATACAGGAGGACAATTTTATGAACCACCGCCATCAAAACTAGAAGGTCTTATGAACTTAATTCCATATGCTGGAAGTTTTGTGAGAGGTGCAAGATTTTTAGGAGATCAAATAAGTCCTTTTCTTCCAGTTAACAGAAGATCAATACTAGAAAATCAATTATCTGGTAAAGGTGTAATGGTTGATAACATTGGAAGGATTGTTCAAGGTGAGGGTGCTTACGATACAGCTGGTAACATAATGTCAGGTTATAATGCTAGTAAAATGACTGCAAAAACTTTTGATGATAGAATTGCAATGGCAAGAGAAAAAATGTCTGATGAAAATAAAGGTGCAAGAATAGCAGCTCTTGAAGCAGCTAAAGCAGATTTCTTAGATGCACAGAAAAGAACAGATAAGATTTACGATTTTGAAGAAGACGAAAAAGAAAAAAATAAAAAGAATACTATCGTCGGTAGATTTCTTAATAAAAGAAAAAAACAAAAAGAAATAGAATTACAAAAAGAAATAGATGCTGCAAATTTAAAAGCTGCACAAAATGCTAGAACTGCGGGAGGACCGTCATATCGAAACATTGCTAGTGGAGATATGGGTAGCGACGGCCAAACTCCTGGCGGCAGAGGCGGTAATGTAACTACCAAAGGTGGTGACACATATGGTGGTGCAACTCGAGGCGGTTATAACGAAGCTGCAGAAAAAACAGATTTTTACGCTAAAGGTGGTAGAGCCGGATACTTTTATGGTGGTAGAGTAAATTTTAAAGTAGGTGGTAGAACAGATGCTGAATCACAATATGGTGCAGACTCCGTAGGATCTTATGATTCTTCACAAAACAGATCTGATAGAGAACAAAGTTATGGTGGTAATAATAAACCTCCTGTTTCTAATGACAACAGAGTTGTAACAACAAATTTTATAACTAAAAACCCTAACCTTACAGTTGATTACACAGACCCTAAAAATTACGCTTCTTTATATAGTAAAATTGGTTTTAAGAATCTTGTAGATAATGATGATCTTACAGTAGAAGGAAATGTAACAGGGGAATTTGGTCCAATTGGTTATAATACTAATTTTACAGATCAAGGTATTACAGGAACTAATTTAACAGCAGGTAATTTTAATGCAAACATAAGTCCAGATATGCAAGTACAAAACATAGCTTATAACAATAATATTAATGGAATTAACTATGGTGTAAACACTGATTTTGATAACACAATGTTTACTGCAGGTGTTAATTTTAAAAACGGAGGACTAGCAAGTATATTATAATGGCAAAAATTGTACAATCATTAACTAGAGCTGAACCAGAATACAATCAAACTAATTTACAATCGTTGATCAGGGATCTGGATGCAGTAATTACAAAATTAAACACTTCTTTTCAACAAGAAGTAAAACAAGAGATAGAAGCTAAAAGTTTCTTTTTAGAATAATGGCAGTAGTAAACCAATATAAATTTGTCGGAAAAGATAATGATACTACAGGAAATGCATTAACTGTTTTTGCAGCAGGTAGTCCAGGTGTAAATGAAACTATAATTATTAAATCAATATTAGTTACTTCTGCTGGTACACCTACAGTAACAGTCACAAACAATAGTATTACAGCTATAAAATCTGCACAGTTAACAGCTAACACAACAAAAGAACTATTAACTCAACCCCTAATCGTAGAGGGTGGGTCAGCATTTACTATACAGTCAAGCAGTACAGATTCCTTTGATTATGGAGTTAGTTTTTTAAACATTAAAAAGGAGAAAATAGACTAATGGAAATAAAACAAGCAAAAGTAGAGACAACTTATAGACACCTTAAAACTGGTGAGCTTTTTAAGGAAAGAAAAGACTGGGAAGCAAAGGGTTATAAGCCAGAAGAGATGGCACAAGACGTAAATGTTATCATGCCTCCTCTTGATTTATTTAGTAAAACCAAGTAAACATAGGAATTAAGGTAAATTTATGGCAA
>Ga0209535_1002125_pt1 | contig 12969 bp, 22 predicted proteins | sample LinPmetageLP28_FD_184041 | JGI IMG/M metagenome (GOLD analysis project Ga0209535, IMG submission 184041) | Marine viral communities from the Pacific Ocean - LP-28 (SPAdes) (version 2) | ecosystem: Environmental > Aquatic > Marine > Oceanic | place: Pacific Ocean | collected 2009-08-22
AATGTAAGTCGCTCCAGCATCCTGCGTTGCGCATTTAAACTATGTTTATCAATGAAGTCCATATACTCATCGCTTGTACGCATACGTGGTGGACGTTTGTAGGTCATCGCACGTAAAGAACAAACACGCCTCGTTAAATTATTCTGAGGCGTAACGGCTTGGCGCAGTGTCTCTGCTCCAAAAAACTCACTCACATAATGGTCAATATTAATGCCTTCATAGAAGTCCATTAAGTAATCACGTTCACGAGTACGCTCGTCTTCGATGTATTTTAACTGCTCTTGCAGTGCGCCTAGTAGTGCGCCTTCTGATTGATCGGATATTGTTAGCATAGTCTACCTTTAAAAGAAATCGATGACACCAGCGTGTCTGTTTTTCATTGGAAATAAATTAGTTAATAAAAATCTCAGTGCATCGCACGCATGATCAAACTTACCATCTTTCTTTGGTTCATGGCGCAGTGTTTGGTCATCACGATGCTCTGGATAGTGATAATTCTCGTAGGATTCAATACTTTTCTTGCATTTAGGATTAATAAAGAAATGTGGCTCACCATTAGCATCTTCAAACCATCTGCGTACGTGCGATACTCCAGAAACTACATTTCTCGTCACTGCATCACGCTTTATGCTAACTCGTAGACCATTATTGGCAAACACCTGCAAATCACTGATTCCTGACTGCAAATTTGTGCCACTTCCTGCTGGATCACCCCATATGCCAGTGTATTCATATCCTAGCGAGTTTAGCTTCTGCGCAAACTCTTCTGTGCGTGTGTTTTGTAGGTTCACCTCATCTATCTGATGTATATCAGCAAAATTCTTCTCGCGGTTGTGGATTTGAACGATATTTGCATGTGCATGGCGATAGCCAAAATCTAGGCCAACATATACTGGTTTAGATGGATCGTACTTTACGTCTGCTCTGATTTGCGTATCTCTGTTTAATGGATATACTTTTCCACTATAAGATTGAAATTCGCAGAGAATCTCCTGTAAATATGTTTCTTTTGTCAATGTTCGCTTCAACTCCTCGTGGTCATCCTTGAAATATGGTGATAGTGTACTAGGAAATCTCCAAGACTCCCAATCTGGATGTTCTTCTCTTTTCCCAAAGTCGTAGAGTTTATGAAGGTAGTTAAACCCACGAGGCGTGGAACAAAATAATGCCCATCCTTGTCTATCTGCCAACGTAGGTCTTAAATACATCTCAAATACATTCCTTGGTATCAATGCAGCCTCATCTATCACTAGGTAATCGCAACCTTCACCAATCAAGGACTCCTGGTTCTCTGCTGACTTCACAGATAACTCAGAATTGAGTCCAGCTAACTTCATATAATATAAGTCACCTGAAATCTCTTTCTTGGATTCTAAAGGTAAACGCAATTGCGTCATTACCACTCGCTTAACCTCACGAGCAATCTTGTTTGCAAGCGCATAGTTCGGACCTACGATCCAACCACGAGTATTCGGTGTTAGTAACCAGGGCAGTATCTCATGCGCTGCCATAAAACTTTTTCCAGAGCGTCTCCCCATTAGACAGACGCGAAACCTCTTTTTGCTGTTATGAACGTCCAACTGCTGTGGAGTCGGGTTGTATCCCAAGATCTTCCATAGCTTTTGCTTGTTCATTATTTGCTTTATCAACTGGGTTCTCCTCGAAACCACACTCTTGGAGTACGGATTGTAGGTTTGTAGTCATGTCAACGGCAGTCTTGTCACTCATACCTAGGTAGTTCTTCGCCATGAATATCTGCATAGCAATAGAGTTATTCTCCATCGCAGATGTCCACATCGCTCTACGCAGTTTGAACTTCATGTCTTCACGACCCGCTTCATACTGATCTTTGAAGTCTTTTCGTATGTATGCTTCACTAACCTCGAAGTATTTGCCTATGTCCATGTACTTACATCCAAATGATGCGAGCATTCTTACTTTATCTGGATCTACTTTCTTTTTCTTCATCGCTATTAGCTTTTTCGATGACATCACCGATTTTCTTTAATGTTCTGCGCCAGTATTCCTTAACGCTGGATTCTGTGATCTCCATCTCCACTGCAATATCTACAAACGTATGACCTAATGTGCGTTTCTTGAAGACACGCAGTTCCTGTGGAGACATTAAATCATAAAACGTGTGCGCAGCGAGTTGAAGGTGGCGCAGGTTAGGTTCAACCATGCCACTACGGAAGACTAACATGTGCAGGTGATAGAGATCTGCGCGATCAATAGCATGCAACCATTTGTCAGTATTTTCGTCTGTTAAGTTAGACCAAACTTCTTCCATATCTTAATTTACGCATGTGGTGTTGACAAAAACGAATAGAAAAAATTTAAGACGCGGTAAGTGGCGCAAATGGGGTTTTGCCTTGGTATATCCGCACGTGTTATACATAATAGATGTTATGCGAAATTATTTTTTACTATAAGTCTAAGATTTTATTGTACTTAGCTTTTTTAGGTGTTAAGTAGATTTTAAAACATTGACAACTTATTCAGTTCGTTTAATTTCTTTTTAATTTTGTTTGGTGTAATAAATTTTATCTAATGAAGTGTTGACAAGCTTTAATTAATAAACTACATTTAAACGCGGAATGAGAGCCGCATTCAATAAAAAGAGAAACTAAAGAGAGAGGTATAACATGTACGGTAATTTAAGAACGGAAAGTAATTTTTCAGAGTTTAGCAATTATGAAACATTCAGCATGAATTTACTGATTAATAATAATAAACAAATATACACTGATGTATTAAGCATATTAAATGATTCTATTAATTATGATTGGTTTTATTCAAATTTAGAAAATTATATTTTTGATATGATAGAAAATAATATGAAAAGCAATAATCGTTTCATTAATGATATAATTGTTTCAGCTTTATTGGAAATTGATTTTGAAGAACTAGCAACAATATTTTATAACGATAACAAAAAAAAGAGAGGTAATAAATGAAGCTAAAAAAATCTTTAACAATAGCAGTTAAAAACTATTTAAAAGAAATTGATAATCAAAGTCCGATTGTATCAACATCACATAATACATTAATAAAGTTGGTTAGAATTTACGGCAAAAAAGATATTAGATCTGAAATCAATAGGCAACTATATAAAAAGAGAGGTAATAAATGAAACTACTAACAGCACCAAACGGAAACACAAAAACAAATAAGTCTTTAGCTTTAGGATATGCAACATATATTCTACACTTTACACCAACTAAAAAAAGCGGTAAAAATGTATGCTCTATGAGTACTCCAGGATGCGAAGCAAGTTGTTTAGATGAAAGCGGCCGCGGTAATTGGACCTATGATAAAAACGGGAATATGAATCCAATTCATAAAGCGCGTTTAAATAGAACCAATTTCTTTTTTAATGACCGCAGCGCATTTTTAAAGCAACTTACTAAAGAAATAAAGAGCGCAATCAAATCAGCGCAGCGCAAGGGATTAAAAGCAACATTCAGATTAAACGGAACAAGTGATATACGCTGGGAAAATTACGGGATTATTCAAAAATTCTCGGATCATGTTTTTTATGATTATACTAAGATCTATAATAGAAAAAATATTCCTTCTAATTATCATTTAACATTTTCACGAGCTGAAAGCAATCATAAGGAAACATTGAGCGCACTAGTTAACGGTTTAAATGTTGCTGCGGTATTCAGAAACGAATTACCAAAAACATATTTAAATAAAAAAGTGATTAACGGTGACAAGCATGATTTAAGATTCTTAGATCCAAAACATTGTATTATAGGATTAATTGCAAAGGGCAAAGCGAAAAAAGATCTAAGCGGCTTTGTAATTGGTTAAGAATTTCAGATTTTTACGCCAGTATACTTTAAAAATTAAAGAGAGGTACTAAATGAGTAAAAAAGAAAATAAAAAAAATAATTGGTTTGATGATCATTTTGAAATAATTGGATTAAATGAACAAACTAATAAAAAAGTAAAAAAGAAAATAAAAGAGAAATTAATTAAAGAGTTTACAAATGAATAAAGTATTTGAATTAATGGACCTATTTTTTGTTTTATGGATCTTTATTGTATTAGTGCGCCTATGTATGAAATTGTAATTTATTTTATAGTTGCGTTAATTTTCGTGTATTCAATGGACAATTAACACACCATAAACAAAGCGGAAAAAGGCCTTGGGAAATCGAGGCTTTTTTTTTGCCTAGTATGAACCAGGCAAAACAATTTAACGAGCTTTAAAGCCTAAATTAAAGCCTATAAAACAATATACAACTTCACACATTAAACGACGTTTAAATACTATCATAATTCAAAACATTGACTAAAGAACGTTAGATATTTATACACTTTTTTACATCTTATAACTTGTATTTTTAATCCTATTATACATAATATAAATTATATGAAATTTTTATTTCGTGGTTATTTTTTGCGCATTTTTACGCGCTTTTTGGCACTATTTGGTGCTTATTATATTATATGCTCAGGGTTATTATATTATACTGGCGTGGTTATTTTTTTTTCTTCAGCATTCTGTTCCGCCACGCCAACTTGTCACGACTCAACATTCCAATCCAGCATCGATCTAAATTGCAAACTCGTGTGTCTTCATACCACTCAATCACCATGCTACAGCGCAGTCCATCACTAGCCATTAATGCCCATTCGCAGGATTTATCCTTTTTCTCCGATAATGGACATTTTTCAGCGTAAATCACCAATGATCCTAGGATGGAGAATAAGGAGAATAAGGAGAATATCTCTCTCTCTTATATATACAAGCACGTTTTATTTTCTCCTCCCAACGCACCAAGGAGAATATCATTTTCTCCATTTTCTCCTTATTCTCCTTCTCCACACAACGACTAATCTTGAAATCCATCCAATTCACTCTCAAGTTTTCTATAGTTTCCACGAGAAACCTTCATAATTAAACCTTGATTTTCCATTCTTTCTAGCCAATTATATACTGCTTTATTACTGTTGAGTCCAGCCACCGATTCCAGCGCAGAAGCAAACGCATTGCTACTAAAATTATGACCATCTGTCACAACTGCTTTCAATACTTTTTCTTCTATCGACTCCACTGGATCTGTGTACCAAAACATCTCATTTTTTGGAAGTGGCTTCATGTACTCAAAGTACAATGATCCATCCGTCACATTATGCAACTTGATCCCAACTGGCACACCATGCAGATCGTTCTGACTGCGCACCTTCGTAATCTTCATCACCTTTAATCCAGGCATCCGATTACTACTTGCCAACTGCACAATCCCATCCAGATGATTTGTGTATGCGCTACCACCTAACATATGGCTTACATCCAAAGGACTCGCCTCTCCAAGCTTCTTATGATGACTCACAATAACAATAGCCACATTATGCTTGTTCTTCAAGTTCACCATCTTACGCAGCAAGTCCATCACATCCTGGTTCTTACTCACGTTCTTATTGGTACTGGTATAGAGATTGTCCACCACCAAAACATCACGAGGCTCAAAGGTTAGGTTGCTATCGATCTGATCCCATTTGTCCGTGAACACATCAATCTGCCCACTACTTAAAATACTACAGTTCTCCTCAAACAACTTCGCCTCTACTGGATACTGCTCCAATACATGACCTGCGGTTCTCTCAATCAGCACACGGAAGCTTTCATCTTTCAACTCAAACTGCACATGCATTACCTTCCGTGGCTTTGGAATACGAAAGTTCATAAACGGCACTCCCATCGCAAGACACGCAGACAACTGCATACTCATCACTGACTTGCCAACATTCGTACCACCTGCCAATCCCATTAGGTCCTTCTCAAACAATAGGTTCTCAATGATCGGTTCTGGCATCTTATGAAATGTCTTCGCAAACTCGCTAGGACTAAACCTGCGCATTCCACCGAGATCTTCAGGCTTATCCCCAAAGCGAACACACGATCCAATCAATTCATCCATTGTATGTCCATCATTAAACCAGTCTGTGACATCGTAGCGGTCCGACTTATCAACCCACTGCATAATATACAATTCAACACCAGTGTCAAAAAGCCGTTTAGCTAGTTTTTTTGCGCCTTCCTCGCCTTTTTCATCGTTATCGTACACAATATATACCTTATTATATTGAGACGGCAAGGTTACTTCAGCAGGCAGCGCACCCGCACCAGACGTAAACGTCAGCGCAGGTACGCCATTGCAGTAAGCGGTGATGACATCTTTCTCACCTTCGCAGATGAGTAGGTATTCATTGGAGAGATGCGGAGTCTCAAACACCTTACACTTTGCATCACCGAACTGCGCTCCTTTATGATATTTAACATGATTATCTCTAATCTGGAATACTAATTGTGCGTTCTTTTTATCATCTCTTCGTATTCCGATAGGCATATCAAGGCATCTTTTATTCCAGGGCAACTCTAATTCCTTTACCACCAAATCCCAATGTGCTATAAATTTTTCGCGCGCGTCTGCGTAGCCACTCTTCTCTACTTCTTTACTGGCAACTTTTGGCGTGGTGTTCTCTAGCTTATATTCCACCTTCGGGGTTCGATCTGTCTCTCCAAGAAAATCCCAATGACCAAGGCACTTGTGACAGAATGCATAGTCTGCATTAATCTGTATTGTACCTTGGATACGTTCCGCTTTATCATCGCACTTAGGGCAGTAAGCGCGTGTACCATTGTTTGTTATTTTAGAGAAGACATCATTTGGCGTGATCACAGTTGCCTACGCAAAGAATACAGCGCACAACAATGCCTGAATACCTGCGCACCAACGTCTAGCTTTTCACGGCTAATGACATGCTTATGAAACTTTCCATCTTCTTTACCAAACCGCATAATAACACCATAAGCAATCTTTGCTTTTGGTTGCGCAGCTTCAAACATCATTGTGTATGCACCTAACTGCACCATCATTTCTGGATATGGTCCACCTTTACTGGTCTTCCAGTCTACTAACACTAAATCATCATCAATCTTACCAATGCAATCGACTGTACCACCTGCACGTAATTCTTCGTTCACTAATGCAAATTCATTTTTTAGTGCTTTAAAATTCGCTTTATCAAACCAATTACGAAATCCCATAAATGCTTTTAGTGCCTGCTCTTCCTGGTTTGGTGAATAATCACGTGTATCTACATCAAATCCATCCAAGTAACCTTGAATCATCAAATGACATAGCGTACCTATATGTCCTGCTTCACGCATTACCTCATCCGCATCATCGCCCTGCGCTGTTATTCTTTTTGCCCATGCTATCAGCGTGTTCTTATTCCACCCAAGCTGATTATTTATGATCGTAGTTACACTGGCGGCACGTTTGCCGTCCTTTAGTATATAGTTTTGACCATGTAGCTTTGTTCTACTCATATTCTCTCCTTATTTTACGTGTTATTTCATCTATGATTAAGTAGCATACTGCAAGTGCTAACATCCAGAAAAACAGTCCTAGACCTAACACCAACAGATTTGCAATCCATTCCGCTATATTAAACATTATCATTTCGACTCCTATTTATTAAAGTTTACCCACCTGGTCACCATGACCTATTAACTTAATTTGACATAATTTTATTAATGAGTGGGCAAATTCTTTCTGCAACTACCTGCACAACATCTACTGTAACTGCGTTACCACATTGCTTATATCTCTGTGTATCGCTCATATCGACTACTTTACCATCTATGACACCTTTACTTGTCCAATTGTCTGGAAAACCTTGCAATCGTTCACATTCTTTTGGTGTAAGTCTTCTAATGCTATTATTAAACTTCACCCCATGCTGATCTTGCTGGGTTAACGTAAACATATCCTCACCATCTTCTTTAAATCTTCTACCATTCTGTCGTTTCTCTGCACGATTCGGCGTTAATACTGGTTGAATTGTATGTTGATGTTGTATTGTTTCTAAACTCTGTGCATATCCTTTTGTAACTCTTCCACGCCTTGTTTTACTTGTAGGTCTTTCTAAATTAATTGCATCACCTACCTCTGCTTCTGCGTAGCCTTTCTTCGTGGCTTCAGCGATCATAGTCATTCCTCTATAGTTTCCGCCTGAATGTCCTGGATGTTGTAGTGTATTTGCGACTTCTGTATTCCTGTTGTTAGAGATTTTACTTGTTTCTCCGATAGGAAATACTTTTGATCCACTTCCGTCTCCAATATATCCGACAATATATATCCGCTGTCTATTTTGGGGGAGAAACCAGCGAGTATTAAGTAACTGGAACTCAATGGTATACCCAAGGTTATCAAGAACTCGGTAGATTGTAGCAAATGTTCGTCCATTGTCGTGAGAAAGTAAGCCTTTAACATTTTCGAGTAGAAAACAAGAGATTGGCTTTCCAACGTCTCTGTAATGTCTGAGAATCCTTGCGATTTCAAAAAATAAAGTACCTCTAGTGTCATCGAAGCCTTTTCGTTTTCCAGCCACGCTAAATGCTTGGCACGGAAATCCTCCACAAAGGATGTCAATGTAATCTGGTAAATCTCTTCCTGGTTGAATAGTTGTAATGTCACCTAGCTCCTCCGCTTCTTTAAATCTATGTTTATACACTGCGCTTGCGTACTTATCTATTTCGCTAAAGCCTACCCAGTCAAATTTGTAACCTGCCTGCGCAAATCCTTTATGAAATCCACCAATCCCACTAAATAGATCAAGCATACGCACACCTGACACGGCTGTGTCAACCAGGGCCAACTCAGGATTCATCCTTATGCTCCACACTTTTGTCAGGCGTACATCTTTCACAAACTTTTCTTTTCTTTTTATACGATGGGAAATTATGATAATACTCAATACGCTTTTGCCATTTCGTTTTTGCGACTTCCCAACACTTACTACAACTAGTGCAAAAGTAAATATACTTATCGGCAAGCGTAGCATCTAAATTCTTTTTACCTTTCCTCAATACCTCATTATCAACAGTGCTAGGCTTTATAAAGTAATCATCCACGACAATCAGCCTTCACTTGCGATGTTATGTCACGCTCTCTGTCATTCACATACTTTGCTGCAAAGAATACACTACTATTCTTGCGTTTTTTCATATGTTCTTTCATATCTTCAATAAACTCTTTATAATTACTTCCCCAGATAATATCGTCACTCCACTCACCATTATCATCATCATAATCAATACTACCTGCATATTTTATTTTTAAGTCACTCATAATCCGCAAAATCCTTCTTCGCACATAAACAATTCTTGTTGATCTACGAACTCTACATCTTTTAATGGTTTACACGATCTATGCACGTAAATTGGTTCTTTCATACCTCGTTGTGACATATCTCGAATTGATTCATCTACTTTTACTGCTTGCTCCCAACTTTCAGGATACACTTCTTTTAACTCTTTCCAATTACGATCCGAATGATACGGACAAAATACGCAACTAGATTTTGGTGGCACTGGAAACATCAATTCCTCAAACATCTGAATACAATCACCGCGAGTCAACCTATCTTCTATTAAAGGATAATAGTATTCAACACGCGGTATTTGACTATACTTCATCCGCTGTATTTCATCTAAGGATATACCAAGCCATACCTGCGTCATTGGCATATGCTTCCTAGGCTTTAATCCATGTAGCTCACGGATCTTTTTGATTACTGGATCAATTTTATATTCCTTTGTACACTGCCTGCGTATCATTCCACCATTCTCAGTAAATCCTGGAATAGATGCAAACCTGTGGCCAGTCAAGTTCTTTTGATTCAGAATATCTTTATATAGATTTTTTTTATCTGTAACATGAATGGGAATACCATCATTAGCCTTTGCCCAATCCTGCAACAAGTCCAGTATCTCATATGTCCGTGGTAACTCTGCTCCAGGGTCACTAAACACTGCATGGTCTGCGCGTTCTATTTTTCCTAAACTGCTCATCATATACATCGCTGTACTTTGTACACCTAACCCAAGTGATATAACTTTCATCATTAGCTGAAATCAGGAAAGTATTCGTATGAATAGAACCACTTCCTGCCTTTTGTTTGATTATTTTTGCCTGTACTCAATGCTAAACTAATTGCATGAGTGTTCTCGTATGGTACATAGGCAATTATATTCTTTGGCTCATAGTATATTGCAACCACATCTACTCTATTGGTGTCTTTATACTTTGTAGTATCCACTTCAATTGCTGTACCTCTACGTAACTTCGTCACACATTTAATTTGCACTCTTTTTATTGCAAAACTTTGTGTTTCTACGATCATATCTACCTGCGTAACATCCACTTCTGGAAGATAAACATTATATCCCTGAGATAACAGATCCTGGCGTATTGCTAACTCTCCAATCCGACCTTTCATCATACTATGCATATTGATCTAACGCCTCCATAGGTCTTAACTGGTCTGCCTGCAACGTAAACTTATTACCATAACCAAGATCCATTATATTATCCTGCGTCAAAAAATCTATAGATGGTATCCATCCTTCCAGTACAAACGTAGGAGATTCATCACGCACTAATATAAATACGTCACAATCTGTCTGCTTCTTTTTTAATTTGGCCTGTAGGTAACCACTGGTAAACTTTGTAGTCTTTACATCCACTCTCAAGTTATTATATATTAAATCGTAACCGCTATAATGAGGACCTATCACCATGTCGGGATAGGTGTTATATTTCTTACAGACGGCTAATTCACCGCTAACACCGCGTAGATCTATTTCTAAACTACGTGGTCCGCTGGAGATCATTCCATTGGCTTGGTTCTGATCCATTTTTGCTTTCGCTAATGCTTTCGCCAGTCTTAATTCCATTTTGTTTAGTATTATTTGCATGTGGATGTTCCTTTTCCATTGCAGCATACAAAACCATATAATTAACTACGTCTAAACATCTTTGGTATGTGGTTTCATCGCTGTGTGTTTTACCTGTTTTTGCATCGTTGCATATCGCATCGACATGTTTTAAAACATATACCATTAGTGCCTGCTTTGCAGTAATTCCAAGCCGTTCCGCAACATGCTTAAAATTATAAAATTTGTCTTCATTACTAATCGTATACTCGATCGACTTGTTATCACTAATCTGTGAGGCTTCCGCAAACATGTCCTCTCTGAACTTATTATATTCTTCGTATATCATTCGCTCTCCCAGTCAATAAGATCTCGTAAACTATCTATGGTAACTTGCAAGCTTGCAACTTCTGCATCCATCGCAACCAATGCACTTTCTAAAGAAATATATTTCTTTTTATATTTTTCGATTACTTCTTGCTGATACGCATTCCAGCAAAACTCTTGCTCTTCTACTTCTTCTATGTTTGTAAATAAACTCATACTGCCTCTCTTTTTTTTGTTTTGTTATCTATAGTTCTTAACACCTCATCACATACTTCTAACGCTATATCCATACGTTGATCTTCATCTGCTAGTGTTTTTCTTAACACTTTCTCTATCGCATCACCTACTGTCTCTACTAAAGCTGCGCGTGGACTTGGTTTCATTGGATGTGGCATTCTCTCTCCTGGTTAAAGTGAAGCGGAATCACGACTATCACGATCTTTAGACACGCCATTTTCTTGGTTATGGGTTTCTACGATTCCGCTTTTAAATAAGTTCTTCATCCATTCATGCTTTACGATCCATAGCCAAGGCTTACGATCCTGTCGAACCATAACTACATCTGCATTCCTAAATGATAAAAAATCTGCAATCTTTTTTCTGCGCTTTACCTGCACTAAAATTGTAAGGTCACCTTTGGTAGCCTTAACATCTATATCGCTCTTCTCTCCAAAGCTACGACCATCACTGCCCCATGATCGTTCGGCAATGAAGCCGAGGTCGCGGAGCAACTCAACGACCTCAACTTCACCTTGGTAGCCTTTACGTGATGCTTTAGAAGGCATTAAAACGGCAGCTCTTCTTCATCTTCAGCAGTAGGTGTAACATCAAACACTTTCTCAGGTTCATATGTCTCTTTAAAAGACTTGAACATCTTCTCTGCTTCCTTGTTTAATGGTGCTTTAGGACATGGAGTTACTGTATATGTAGTATCCATTCCATCACCATTTTTAGTGACAATCACGTCATAGTCTCTAAGGTTTCCCCATTCACTATTGCGATCTAACTCTGTAAGTTGCTTCTGGACAGTACTCTGTGTAATGTCGAGAACCTTGACTGAATCAGCACTATAAACTGGAAGTTGCCAAAAGTGCTTTGGCTTTTCTCCTGCTGGTGCATCACCTGCTTTTTTGATCCTAACTGGCGTTTTATCATCTTGCCAATATTGATAACCTAATGTTGGTCTATCCAATATTCGGAATCTGTTTTCGCCTTTGACAAATTTCATAAAGCTACTTTCACCTGCGCTTGGCACGCTATAAGTCGCTTCTAAAAGTCCACTCATCTTTACTCCTTTATTGTATTATAGTTATAACCTTTGCGATCAATGAGTGCAAGAATAGATGTATACTGCTTTTCATTTATTGTTGCTTTTACACCAATATCTGACTGCCAGACTTTTCGCGCTCCAGGTATGTATGTTTTGGATTTACCCAAAATTTTACGCACTTTCTGTGCAAATTGTACTCTTTCTTCTTTATCTTCTATATGAATAGTTAGGAACATGGACAGCACCTAATGGCGAAGAGAGAGAGAGAGAGTAGGTGTGGAAACGCCACTTCAAACAGCACTGTCCAAATAAGAAATAAATTTAATAAGGCCATGTAATAAAATCCATTTTTAGACCTAAAACACGAGCGATACGAACCTTATGCTCGTGGCGAAACTTACGTTTACCTCGCATCATTAGTGAAAGCATAGATTTATCTAGAGCGATTTCGCGCGCTAATTGGTTCTGACTAAAACCACACTCTCTCATATGTTGTTGTAAAGGTTTCATAAGTGTTGACAGATATTAAACCAGTTGTCAACACCATGCAAGTGTTATTTATATATTAAAATTCTTCTTCGATTCTAGTGCCTACAGTATATACGTCAGGTGCTACCTGTTGCATATCTAG
>Ga0209535_1002127_pt1 | contig 12960 bp, 7 predicted proteins | sample LinPmetageLP28_FD_184041 | JGI IMG/M metagenome (GOLD analysis project Ga0209535, IMG submission 184041) | Marine viral communities from the Pacific Ocean - LP-28 (SPAdes) (version 2) | ecosystem: Environmental > Aquatic > Marine > Oceanic | place: Pacific Ocean | collected 2009-08-22
CGAAATGCATCTACTACTAGTTTATATCCCTCTGCTCCTTTAACGCCATTAGCTTCTACTGACTTTTGATATTTTGCTTCAAACTCAGCAACAATTTCATCAGGAGTAAGTGGATTGAGTCTGGTTTTAATACCTCGAGCGAATCCGGGTCGACCGTTCTTCCAAGTAACTTGAATGTTTTGTCCGTCTGTCTTTTCAGTAACAGCTTCTTCCATGTCAAGGCGTCCTTCTAATGCTCTGGACACTATTTCTTTCATGTCATTGAAAGTTAATCCATGAGAGTCATACGGATGATTCATATGACCTGCAGCACCGCCTTCTGTTATTAATCCTTCGGCATACAATTTATAATGTATATCATTTGGATTATTAACTTGCCATCCTCTACGTTGTTTTTTTATGGTTCGTGGAATTAAATCTATAGTTTTATGTTGATTATCCCATTTTAACATGAATGGCATATGTATATTAGATTCTAAATCGGAAGCGACTGCGGTTGGTCTTTCTAATTCAATTTGACGTTGTATTCTAGCTCCATGCTCTTGTGCTAATTTACGAAACACATCTTCCAATTCATCCATATAAATAGGAGAATCATTTCTTGGGTCATTTAATCGGTCAAAGAAGTGAGTAAATTGGCCTTGCATATCCACATCAATACCATATTCTTTAAAAAATGAATCAGCCATTGATTCTATTGATGATAATTCAGATCTGGTAATATAATTTTCATATAATGGTGCACCAAACACAGTTTTACCAAAATTAGCAAAATCATATGTAAATTCTTCTCCTCGACTACGATCTAAATGTTTTCTTAATTTTTTTATTTTTTTGTCGTGAGACTTAGCCATTTTAGTAGTTTGATAGCCTTCTGCTACTTCATCGACATCTTCTGCTAATTGATTGCCCCACCAAGATTTGCTAAACATTGACTCTTGTACTCCGGTTAGCATTTGCCATATGTTTTTGAGAACTGCATCTTTTGTTCCTGGATATGATGCTGCAAAAGTTTCATAGTCATTGTTAGCAATTGCTTGTCGTATAGTGCTGGCTGAAATAGGTTCTCCGGTGCTATATGTTAATGGATCAACATCAATCTCTAATGGATTCACTTCTACACCTGCAGGAATTTTTCTGCCTTTCTTGTCTCCAACTGTTTTATATTTTTCTACATTTCCAGCAAAACTCAATGTTCTGGCGTAATCATCTCCTTTTTTAGAAGCTGCCATTGCATATGTTCCGGCATCGTCTTCTGGTAATGCAAAGAGGAACTCATACGCAGCCATTATGGGACTGTTAAAATCTGTAGCACGGAGTTCAATTTTAGAGTTGTTGTTGATTAATCTGAATATTTCATCACTATCAGCACGACTTACACCGTCTCTTTCTTTTGGTCCTATGAGCATAATTACTCGTTCTACATTAGAAGAATTTGCATAGCGTTGGGCTAATGCTAAATGGGCACCGGTAATTGGTTTAAAGCCGCCTGGAAAAAGTACTGTAGTTTTATTCATTTTATATAAATATTACGATATTGGATTTGATGGTGTTGTAATCGATCCTCCTACAACTCTACTTGTTCGGAATACAAAGTTTTTTAATTTTAAAGTACCAGTTTTCCCTGCTGCAGTTGTATAAACAATTAAATGTATTTGAACATACATACCTTGTCGATCAGAAAAATTATTTCCTGCAACCAATTCTTTATTAACAGCTCCCGATTCTATTTGCGCTGCGCCACCACCAGTACCTGGAACTGTTCCAATTGGAGTAGCAGAACTATTCATTGTCGCTCCATTTTCAAATAATCCATATGATGAAGCTCCTGTTGTTGGACCTAAACTAGCACTTGAAATATATCCTTGAGCTACTACTGTTACTGACGTAGTAGTTGTATTAGTAATTTCATATGTACATGACATTTGGCACCTAGTCTCACCAGGTAATATATATGTTTGAAATACTGAAGCAGTAGCTGCATTTGATGAGCCTCCAATTGTACTTAAATCAATATTAGTTTCAGCTTTATCAAAATAAACTATACGTCCAATATTATTTCCATCAACAAATTCATTATTAGTGTCAAATAATGTGTTTCCATCTTGCACCGCAATAAAGCTTGATGCAGTAACATCTCCTTCTGCAGTTAATATAAAATTACTAGATGATATTTCTATTAATCCGTTACTACCACTTATAAATGATGAGCTAGGATTACCAAAAAAGAATTTATCAGTTCGCACATCAATTTCTGCATCTGAAGTTGAATATCTAAAAAAGCTTTCAGTGTTTGCATATAACTCTAAACCTACCCCATTATACGGATTACCTTTAGAAGTTTGACCGGCTAAAGCAGATCCGCTCCAAAGCAAAAATCCAGGAAATCCAGAATCAAAACCTTGATATCCTAATGATCTAATAAAACCAGTTCCAGCATTTCCTGTTATAGCTACTCCACTGTTTATTGAATCTGCTACATACAAAGACCCGGTAAGCATTGAAAAATCACCGTCTACATAACGATTACCACCTTCCCAATCTAGATTGTTAACAAATGTTACTTGTTTACTTGCAACACCATCGACATTATAATATTCTAATTTAAATGATATTTGGTTGTCTATTTTATGAGTAGTTTCAATAAATGTTTTTATTCTGTTATAATTTGGAGTGTAACCAATATCGTTGTCAGTAGTTGTTCTTATGTCAGCAACTTGCCAGACTCCACTTTCTACTACAAATATAATAGTCCCGTTGCCGGTATTATCAGATTCAAATTCAATTATATGGTCATCAAATCTTTGTGAATTACCTGTAGCTCGAAGTTCTCCTATTCGTTTACCCAACGTTACTGGTAAGTCCTGATTTAACACATCCGTTGCATTAAAATTAAAAGCACTTCCGGATATGTATACTCCTAGTACAGGATCATTGTTTCCACTCACACTACTACGAGTACCTAATGCATCGAGTGTAACTTTATATGAACTAGTTGCAATGAATACACCTTTATATGCATCTTTAGTTTGAAAAGTCAAAACATGATTGTTTGCAGTTATATCTGTTGAACTTCCAATTAAAACTGCTTGATCCAATGATGAAGAAATAGATGCGGTTGTGGGTGCAGTAGCTTCTGTTGGTCCTAAATAAGTATGTGCTTTCCAATATGTATTAATTATGTCTTGCGATGTAAAAATACCAACACTAACGTCAGGTAACAATGAAGATGTGCTAGGAACAAATATTTCTGTTTCTTCTAATTCAACATCATTGACCAATTCGAATGCGCCAACTGTTCCATTGTTATTAGTATATACTTTTACTCGATTAACATCACCGGTTGCTGGTTCTAATCCATTAACTTGAATATAAGCATATGATTGTGAATTTTCTGTTTCTATATATGTCGGAGTAGCTTCATATGTCAATGAATATGTAGATGGCTCAAAAGCATTAAATATATGTGGAAATATACTTTGGCTACTAAACACTGTATACTCTTTGTCTAACAAAGCCGTAGTTGGAGTTAATATCTTTTTTATCGTAGACACGTAAGGCGTGGTAACAACCGTATACTCCGGTGTAGGCGAAGGATTAACGGGTGTGGCTACTGTTATAGTTCCTGTTTTCATATCAGAGATAAATTCTCCTCCACTTAACTCTATAACCGGTTGTCCATTTTGCGTTATTAGTTTTACTTTGCCAGTATTATATGTTGGAAACTGTACAGTTGCATATTGTCTATCCAATTGAACGCCAATTTGTTCTGTTACAGTTACCGTTGGTAATTTGTCAAATATAATTTCTGAATTATTTGAAACATTAGGATTAACTGGTACAGATCTTGACCAACGTATATTAACTTTTCCTTGATATTCCGTAGGAGGCGTTGCACCTTCTATTACCGATGCTTCGGCAACTAATGTTACTGTGCAATCGCCTGGAGAAGTATTGTCGTAAATATAAATTGCAATAACACGACTTTTATCTTCTTCAATGAAATCTATTACTTCTGAATATATTGGATTTCCATTATAATCTAAAACTTCTATTCCGAGTGCTCCACCTACTCTTAAATTTGTAGGATGTCCACGAAGTTTAAATAAATTTTTACCTGCAGTTAATTTTGTAGGAAATTCTGATATCTGAAAATAATCCGGAGATGTTAATGAAGGATCTTCATATAAAACCGGAATAAATTCTAAACCTTTATATACAGCTTCTTTACGTTGCATTGATAAGTATACTTTTTATATAAATATCAAACATGAAGAATCTGGCTGTATCCATTAGTTTTATTTACTTCGACTAAATTGTCTACCATATCTCGCATTGTGTCTACGTGAGATATAATAATTGAAAAATCAAATTTTGTTCTAAAATAATCAAATAGATTGCTAACTGCTGAAATATGTTCTGCATCTAAACTACCCCATCCTTCATCAATTGCTATAAAATTAGGACGAGGCAAAGCAGAAACATTGATAAGTGCTATGCGTATTGCTAAACTAGATATAAATCTTTCCATACCACTTGTTAATTCTAATGGCCAATAATTTTCTTGGTCATATATAATATATCCATTAATATTTTTACCATCAGTGTTCATAACCATGTTAAAATCTACTACTTGATTTAAAACATTGTTTATTTCTGATTCTATTTTAGGAATTGCCTTTGATATTAATTCATATGGAATACCATCTCGTTTAACTGATTTTAAATAATATTCATATGCTTTATATTCTATTTCCAATTGTTGATATGTTTCCAATTGTTCTAATGCTGTCTTTTTCTTGGTTTTAGCAACTTGTATTTCTCCATGATTGGTTTTTATTTGATCTTGAAGTGTTTTTATCTGACCGGAGATTGTATCAATTTTACCTTTACAGTCATTAATGTTTTTATCAACAGCTTTATTCCAAACAATAGCAGATTTATTTCTTTTAAACGATTCTTGTCGTTCCATGTTGTTTTCTAATTCTGTTTCTTTAGTTTGAAGATCATTTTCATGAATCTGAAGTTGTAGTTCATATATTTCAATTTTATTTTTATATGTGTCAATATTACTATTTGATTCATTGTATTCAGTAAGTTGCGTTCGATATACAGTTAAACTATTTTGTAAAATTTTATTTAATTCAATATTATCTTCAATACCTGTTAATATTTTTCTATCTTGGTTAATGTCGTTCTTTGCTTGAATTGCGTCTTGCACAAAAACGTTAGACACACAGTATTCACAATTCGGGTCATATTTGTGCGTCTCAAGATGTTCAATTTTCGTTTGCTTATCATTTACTATTCTTTGTTGTTTTTTTTGTTCTTCCCGGAAACCATCAATTTTAAATTCAGTATCCGTTAATTGTTTATCTTTGTCTTTTAAGTCATCAACATTGTAATTTTGTATTGCAATTGTCTCTTCTATATTATCAATTTTATCTTGATATCCTAAAATTGTTTGTTCTGTTTCTTCGATTGTCTCTTGAAGCTTTTCTATTTTTTCAGTTAAATCAGTTTCAGTTTTCTGTAATATTTTAATATCATCACCTTCATAACTTGTAGGTTGTTTTGTTTCAATTAGTTGTACTATAGAATCTTGCAATGTGTTTCTGTCGGTTTGTTTGTCTGATTCTTTTTTATTCGTATCCGTAATTAATTTTTCGTTGTTATTAATAACGGCATCTGCAGATGTTATTGTTTCTGCAAAATCAGTTTTCTTAAATGCTTTAAGTCGTCCTGCTGTTTCTTTTATTTCGTCTGTTGCTAAATGATAAAGTTGTTCAAATACAGTAATGTCTAAAAATTGAGATAACAAGTCTTTTCTTTCACGTTGTGATTTTTCTATAAAATTATTGTTATCTGCTTGAAGTGAAAATGCAGTTAAAATAAAATCATTGTATGTTCCTAAATAACGACGTATACTTTTATTTGTGTCACTTCGTTCATCACCATTTAAATTTTCTGTTTCAGTATAAAAATTAACGTCTACTTTTACATGGTTGTCTTTTTTCTTGGTACCTACACGTTCAATTGTATAAAGAACATCATTCATTTTAAATTTAAACACTCCACGAAAGTTAGACTTTTTATTGTTTAACACTTCATGAGCTTTGCTTGTTTTACTGCATTTGTCAAATATAGTATATGTTATTGCATCTAGTAAACTTGACTTACCACTTGTATTTGCAGCAAATAAACCACAGACATCACTCATTTTATTGAAGTCTACATTGTTACCAGCGCCATATGAAAACATGTTGTCAAATTCAAATGAAACCGGATGCCATGTTATATGACGTACTGATTCAACTGCCGGTAGTTTAGAATTGATAGAACGATTAATATGTCGTATTGCATCTAACTCATCTGTAGTTGCTTGTGGAAATTTAGTATTAATAAATTCAGTTAACAAGGTATTTTGGTATTCAACGTCTCGAACATTGCCAATTGTAATAGTTCCAGACTCAGCATTGTTTTGTGCGGATATAGTTCGTTGTATGGTAATGTCTTGAACATTGTATTTTTTACGAATCATGGTAACCAATCGTTTCATGTCTGATGCACTGGTTTCATTGAACTTGATTCTTATTCTAGGCTTGTTAGGCATTCGATGTGGTGACTTAACAATTTGAGAGCCTTCTGTTTCTATAGTTACATATCCATAATCATTGTGTATTTCTACAAATTCAGCTTTTTTAGTTTCTACATCCCAAACAAGTATTCCGTGATCTAATGCTTCGCCATGATTTTGTTGTATAAGTGAACCAGGGTATGCAATAGTTTCAGTTAAGAATTGAGCTGGCTTATGAATGTCACCTAGTAGTGTCATGTCGTGTCCGGAAAACAAGTCAGTAGTAACATGCTCGTTGGATATTTCATATCCTATATCTGTTTTAGCAGAATGCACGGCACCATGATGTAATGCAATCTTTAAGTTGTCTGTTACAATGTCTTCGCCTTTTGTGTATTGAGCAGGCTCAACGTCGACAGCCATATGGTTCCAAGTTATTCCAGCAAAATCAAAGGTACCGTTGTCTTTTATAAAAACAATGTTGTCATTAGCAATCATATCCAATACCGGAGACAATGCATCTTCACGATATAAATTGTTTAGATTCATGTCATGATTACCAAGAATAACAATTGTAGGAATATTGAATCCTCGAAAGAAATCAGTAAGCATTCTAATCAATTCGGGGGACATGTCCAATTTACTATGAACTATATCTCCAGTAACTACTGCTATACTATTTTCAGTTTTAGTTTTATTGATATAATCAAACATGTTTTCAAATACATGTCGATACTCTTTGTGTCGTTTCAACGTACGAATATGCACGTCGGATATATGATAAATTTTATCAGCTTTTTTTATTTCCATAAAATACCCATTCGGAGTTGCATTAGTTGTTCAAATGTCATTACTCCGGTTTGTTCTATAATTTCTGTTATACGATGAAATCCTAAATCAGATGCATCTTGCTCTTTCAATTCTATAAAATATACATTTAATCCTTCACCCATAAATCGTTCTGCAATACTCAATGCATTGCGAATGGCGTCGGCATCTAAACATATGTAAATGTCTTTGACTCGTTTTTCAATAATCTTTTTCTGTAGTTGAGGTTGTATAATTTTACCAAATAATGGTATTGCATTTCTTTTTATTGCAATAGCATCAAATGACCCTTCGCAAAGTACTATTGGTTCTTCCCAATTAACAAGCAAATCAAATCCTATAATATCTTTGCTTACCTTTGGATTCTTGTGTTTATATTTATCAGCATTATAAAATGCTCTACTTACAAAATAATTCAATTGTCCGTTACAATCATAACTAGGAATAATAATTTTACCACTATACTCTCCTCGCTCACAATATCCAATACGATATTTTAATATATCAAATATAGTAACACCTCGTCGTTTTAGATATGATATAGCATTGCGAAAGTCAGGAGTCTTTTTGTGTTTCCATAATGGAACATATTCTTCAGGCAATGATATTGTTTCTACATGTTTAACTTCATTGTCAAAGTTTTTATATTTTGCCGACTTAATTATGCGAGATAGTTGTTCAAAGTATTGTTTACCTAGGTTCATTTGTTTAAATAAACTGTTTATACTTCTGCCTTTTTTATCAGATATCCAACAATGCCAAGCATTTTGACCTTCACTTGTTGTGTTGATGTCTATTTCTAATTTAGGTTTATAGTGTGAAGTAAATGGGGAGAAAAATGCAACGTTATTACCAGATGTAGATTTACCTTTACCTAGGACAGATTCTAGTAACTGTAGTAATTTAAGATTTTGCATATATTATATAATAAGAAATAACTGTAATTAATCCAATTAATCCAATTAATAATATTATTATAATTAATTATAGTCAGACACATATACTACATATATGGTCTAACGATTAATTCAAGTCTGAATCAATCATTTTAAATAATTAACATCATTTTAATGAATATATTATTTTTTTTTCACAAATCAAACCTTATACAAAAAAACGTTTCGGATCTTGTGCTTTTTCGCCTGGCTTTAAACATTCCGCCATCCATTCGACGGGTATTTCTTTTTTTGCTACGTTGGCAATACCCATCTTGTTTGCATATACTTCATATGTAGTTTTGCTAGCTTTTGATATTTTTTGATTTGGATTTTGAAACACCATTCGTATATCCATATTAGGATTACACTGCAATACATGTTTCATTTTTTTACGATCTGTTGCAGTCCAACGTCCTTTTGTTTCAATATACATTAATTCGCCGTTCTTTTTTGTGAACACAAAGTCTGGCGTATATTTGTGTTTAGATTCTGGTACGGTATAATGAATAGTTTCAGTTTCGTAATTTACATCGTAATTGTTTGATTTAATTTGTTCTGCTACAGTTAATTCTAATCCTGATTTATAACCGTATTTATAAGCTGCTTGTCTTTTTTTACTACCAGCAGTATGCCAATGATTTTTTTTCACGTATAACTTTTTTAATTTATTATTTCTTTAATAATATCTTTTAATGATTTATCTAACCCAATGTTTTTAAAATAATTCTCTGTTACTTGATTGTAATGTTTTTTTAACATCTGTCTAACAATTTTATCTGCTACGTTGATTCCTTTTATATTTTGAATCATTCTAATATACTTATCATAATTTACTTGATCTTCTACAAATTTTTTCTGTTCAACTGCAGTTTTCCTATATGATATGTATTTTCTTTGTTTTATTGCTTGAAAATCTGACAGTTTATCATTAAATTTAAATATGTTATATATATGAGGTAGCATATTATCTTTTATAAGCAGTTCCATAACAACCGAATCAGTCGGATCAATTGTTAATTTAGCTTTTAATTCTGGATTTTTATCAGTTTGAATTGCTTGTGTAATAGCTTGATCTTTTTTTGCCTTTTCATATTCAAGATCTGTATCTACTACTTGTTGGTTTAATTTATTAAATGTTTCAATATCAAATACTAAAGCTTTATTAGCCATTCCAATTTTTTTACTATTTAATATTTTAGCATCTATGCTATTTAACGGGATGTTTTCTAATTTATACACATAGATTGGCCATTGTTGAATTTCTTTTTTTAGTATTTCTTCTTTACCAATTACGAAAATATATCCTTCTATCGAATATGTACGACCACGGTTTGTTCTAGGTAAATCGCTAGGAATTTTAAATTTTGAATATTCTTGATTACGTTTTGGTCTTACTCTAAAAGCAAACACGTCACCAGTACCATAAGACTGATCTACAGCTTGTAACATTTTAGTAGACGCACGTGCCGTTTCATAATCACCTCGTTTTAATTGTTCTAATACTATTTTTGTAAATCTATCCATTTTATATAAATATCCTTTTTATGAATTTACCAATCAATTAATACCAATTGGTTTTGCCAACGCATAACATTGTCTGTTTTAAAGTCTAAATCTAAATCTAAATCTCTTATACCCATTTTTCCAATATCAGTCTGCAATGCTCTTAAAAATGAAACTAATTCTTGATCAGCATTTCTTGCTCCTTCTGCATCTAGAAAATCAAAAATTGATATTTCACCGCCTTGTTCACGAGCATACTGTTTATAAGATTCCATAAACTGATTTATATTATTAGAATCCGCTCCAGACAACTGAGTTGCTTTTGCCATTATATACAATTGTTTTTTATCATCAACATAATATACTGGAATAAATGTGCTAAACTCATCATATCGTCCTACAATAACTGTAGCTACTTTATATTCATCTATCTCTGTAGTTATCTTAAAAAGTTTATCTTCTCCGTCTATTTCATATACCCGGCCGTTGTCTCCTCGATCAAAGAATCGATATTCATTGTTATTAATTTTACTTAACAATCTAGATATGTCTTGATCTTTTAATTCTAACAATATATTCTTTAATCGTATCATTTAACTAACTCTTTATCTAAATCAATTCTTACTAAAAAATTTACATCTATATCATTTCTTTTGCGTATTGGTTGTGCGAGTTTTGCAATTGCCAATAATTGTCCTGCGTCATTATACAATCCAATACTAGTTACATATGGTGCAAAATCACTACCAGATACAAAACCAAGATATGTTTGATTGTCGTCTTTTGTTAATGTAACATTTGTCGACATATTAAAATCACCTTGACTTAATCTTGCAACAATTCCCAATTCATTTAGAGTTACCGTACTCTTATATGAAATAGTAAATGGAAATTTTATTAGATTATGATAACGATAATCAATTGTAGAAATAACACCTATTCCTTGTTTTTCAAAAATATTACCTACAACATTAGTTTGTAGAAACTTACCTCCTTCTGAACGATCAGCTAAATATGCAACTTCTGTAGCAGATAAAGCTTTACTATAAATTCTAAATTCATCTAATAAACCATTTAAGTTTAAATCTTCAAGATTATTTTGAGTAATCAATGATATATTATCTTGTGTTATTACAATATTGTTAGTTTGATCTATAATATTAGACACATTAGATCCTAAAGTATTATATCCTCCAATATTTAAATTGTCAAAATTATCTATTCTTGCACTAGCACTCAATGGATGTTGTGTATTTTCTAGCAATGTACTTGTCAATGAATTATGCAATGTTCCATCAATATACATTTGCATTACACTTCCAGTTTTTTGACAAACAACATGAGTCCATGAACTAGATACATCTGCAGATGATGTAATCATTGATCTATACGTTGGAGATCCTTGTGTACTAAATTTAATTTGATTACTTCCGCTCAATTGTATTTTAAACGGATATTGTGGTTGAATTGAGCTAGTAGCTTTTGTTGTTATTAATTGATCATTTATTGTAGTATTACTTCCACTAATGAAAAATGAAATTGCATAATCTGAGTCTCGATTATATTCACCAGGTAGTTTAGTTGAAATATATCCAGAACCACTAAATTTAGCAGCTAGTCCCATTGGCAACTGTTGACCATTTGAAGCAACAACTCCATCTACATATGTAACGCCAGAAGATTCATAATTAATTCTACTAGTATCAAAATATTCATTAAATCCTTCATAAAATCTTAATTGATTAGTATCAATAATAAAATCAGTATTAAATTCACTATCAATAATATTTGCATATCTGTCTGAAGTAAACGAAGCAGTATTTGGAACTGTTAATATAAATGATCCTAATTTTATTCCTTCTCCTATTTTATTTTGAGGAAATGAAAATATACTAGCAGTTTCATATAAAAACTTTTTAGTAAAATTTAGATTAGTTTGTCCAAAATTATTATAAGGTTGATTTTTGTTTTTATAAAATAAATGATTAATTGAAAAATATGATATACTTTGTAAACTACCATCTATATTAGCAGCATCATTATAAATTAATTCTGAACCTAATTCTGGTAAAACTGATTTGTCAATATATACTCCTTGCAATGGTAACATGCTACTTGTAGCACTACCACTCAAAACAGTAAATGTTTTATGTGCTTGAAAAGGATTGATTTGAATATCCGTAGAATCTATTTTTTTAAATACTTCTGGATATAATCCTTCAAATATATCTTCATTGTCTATTCTTGTTTCAGACATAATAGTAAAACCTCGCTACATTTAATATAAATATAACGAGGTTAAAATACGTATTAAATATTAAAAATCTAATTTTACCCTAATCAATGCTTCGCGCTGAAATGATTTTAATAATGGTTTAGATAATTTAGCTACTGCTAATAATTCTTGTTGATTACTATACAAACCAACAGTTGTAATATATACCTTTGGATTTCCAATAAATGTAGACTCTTGAATTAAACCATCACTTCCAGTTACAAAAGAAGGATTATTTGAAAAGTTATATTCTGCATTTTTAATTCTTACAAAATAATGTGTACTAGTAACTTTTTCAGAATTACGTGCAAGGAATCCATATGGATCAGCTGTTACAGGATTAGTTATTTCTGCAGATCCAGATACTGAATGAAACAATCTAAAATGATTACTACCTTCGGAACTAGAACCAGTATTTGTTTGAAAATTTAACTGTTGATCTAACATTTTTCCGTCTAATATTAATGTACCATAATCAGGATATGCTAATCCGTAATATACAGGCGCAGATGAATTAAATACCCCAGCATTAATAGAACCAGATACAATATTATAAATACGACCTGAATCTCCTAATGTTCCCTGAGCGTTTAATGAAGAATCATCAATTAATGTTACAACAAATGAGCTACTAACATTTAAACTACCAGTAGCATTTGATACTACATTATGAGTAGATCCTGATAAAAATCTCAAAGGCAATTCAAAATTACCAGCATCTAAACGTTCTCGTAATCTATTTCTTTTGAAATTTATAACATATATTGAATCAGTACTTCCACTTCCAGCTGTTGTGAATCTAGAATCTCCTGGATTCAATAATAATTGTCTATATTGTG
>Ga0209535_1002128_pt1 | contig 12956 bp, 9 predicted proteins | sample LinPmetageLP28_FD_184041 | JGI IMG/M metagenome (GOLD analysis project Ga0209535, IMG submission 184041) | Marine viral communities from the Pacific Ocean - LP-28 (SPAdes) (version 2) | ecosystem: Environmental > Aquatic > Marine > Oceanic | place: Pacific Ocean | collected 2009-08-22
CGACCCAAGAATATCTGGTGGTAGAATTTATATAAGAAAACAAGGTGATGATTCTGAATATATTATGTTGTTAGATATACATTTGACAAAAGGAGCTAGAACAAAACTTTCTGACGAATACACATCGTGGCATGATGCTGGAAGTTCTAATTATAATTGCCCTACAGCTACTGCATCTGCCAACTTTAGGGTTAGGGAATTGGGTTTTATCACTTATGAAGTTATAAATGGTTATAGCTCTAGTGTATTTAGTAATGCATTGGGAGATTCTGGTGAGCATTGGAAAGATTCGGTTGTCTCAAATAACAGGGTGTTTGTTTGTAACGTCACAATGAAGGATGAAAACACAGGTTCGGAAAAATTAAGGTCTACATTAAGATCGTATCCGGATAGAATAATGTATTCTATGCCTCACAGATTTGATACATTTCCTTCAGGTAATTCTATAGAAACTTCTAAGGGAGATGCTGATGTATACGTTGCGATTGAAGCGTATGCAGATAGACTATTAGCTTATAAGAGAAATAGTTTAGATATTATAAATATTAGTGGGGACGATGTTAATTGGTTTTTAGAAGAGAGTCGTCAATATCAAGGAGTTAGCCACCCAGAAGCAGTAAAAAAAACTCAGTATGGAATTGTATGGGCTAATGAACAAGGATTATATTTATACGATGGCTCTTCTATTATAAATTTAAAAAAAGATAAAATAAGAGATTCTCTCTGGTCTATCTTTATTAGTAGCACAACAGGTATTATATACGACCAACAAGAGTCGATGATTTTCGTAGTTCAGAGTCTTGATAATAAAGGTGATGCTTATATGTGTGATTTAAAAAAGGGAAATTTTACTTACATAGAAGACTTTGTTCTGGAATCAAATGATGGATTGACAAACTCTGTAGATACCCATGATAATAACACTTTAATAGCTCACGATTCTGGAAGCTCTATAGATATATACAAATTGTACAGGGTTGTTGTTTCTACTCAAGACAATATAGAGTTTCAAACAAAAGACATAGATTTTGGTGATCCCTCACAAGTAAAAAAAGTGTATTCTGTTGTGATTACTTATAAGTCTAGTGGTGCTCTTACCAATAAATTTACATTAGTAGAGTCAGATGGAACTTCTCACGCTTTATCTGGAACCATTGCAACCTCTGCTAGTAATTGGTCTGTTGTTAAACTAACTCCTTCTTCACCTGTAGTTTGTAATAAAATATCTGTTAAATTAGACACAGCAAGTGATGCTCGTGGGGTTTATATAAATGATATAGGTATTGAGTATCGGACGATTTATAGAAAAGGTGTGTAGTGGACAGGTCTTTTCGGTACTTGTCTGGTAAGAAACAAGATAAAATTAGGGTAGTAAAGTCTCAACCTTCACCTCAATCTATGAGAGATGGTCAGGAGGTTTTATATTTCAATAAAAATGGATTACTATCTAGATACAGAAAAGAAAGAGGTCAGTTGTTTCGATCAGATATGACAAGTAGTGGAAATCAAGTTGTCGATAATAAATTAATAGTAAGTAAACTTGAGTATCGTAAGTCTTTTACAGACTACAGAATATTTATGCATAATTTTGAAGACGATATAGGAACTGCAAAGCATTATATACCTTGGTGGGGTACAACGGAAAGTTCTAGTATGGATGACCATAGGGTTGGTTTTGTCACTCCTTTTAAAATGACGTTGCATAAAATTATTATAAGAGCAAATGCCCTAACTGCTTCTAATGATGTTACCATAAGAGTAGAAAAAGAAGATGCTGACAACACTGAAGATGTTGTTGCAACTGCGGTGTATGATGTCTCTGAATTAGGTGCTATTGCAAGCGATACAAACTTTGAGTTAAATACATCTGACTTTGATGTCTCCCCTACAATAGAATCTGGAAAGTTATGTGGATTAAGCATAGAAGCAACGGGTGGTGATATAGTAGGAACAAACCATGATTGGTATATTACTTCTGTATGGAGAACTGAAATACAAATATAAACATATATTATATAGTTAAAATTATATTAAATTCAAAGGAATTTTATTATGAATTACGACCCTAATAAAAATAAAAGCATGGGCTATGACCCAATCCCTTCCACTGGAAACAACACTGGTTACTACATGGGTGAGCAAAGCAACCTTATGGGTATGATGCAAACTGGTGGTAACGTAAACCCTCTTATTGCCAGAGCCTTACAGATGAGGTCAGATCAAGATAGATTAGATAGTCTAGCTAAAGACGAGGGCAAGAGGCAAAAGAGAAGTGGTCTATTTGGTAGTATTGGTAGTTTTGGTGGAGGTCTTTTAGGAGCTGCTCTTGCTCCTTTTACAGGGGGTGTTAGTATTCCTATTATGGCTGGAATAGGTTCAGCTCTAGGTAAAGGTGCTGGTGAATATTTAGGAGCGGGTAAAGCTACAGAAGTAGATACAGAAGGTACAGTATTTGGTCAAAAGTCTTTTAGGGATATAGAAGATGCTAGTAGCGATTATAATGAAGGAATGTTAGAAAGGGCTGGGGTAGCAGGTTTAAAAACTGGTATTACGGCAGGGATTACACCGGGAGGTGGTATATATGGTAAAGCTGGAAAGTTTGGAGAGAAGTTACAAGCTGGTTCTATACCTTTTTCTGATAGTGTAAGTTATGCGTCTGGAATAACACCAAACGATTCAGGTTTTTTAATACCTGATAGCGCAAACGCTGAGATATTAAGCGATTTACCTGTTTCTGATTTTGATACATCTTTATTGGATGCGGGAACAGACGTAACTGAGCAAGCTTATCAAGATAGTTTATCAAATGCAATATCGTTAGGGGAATATAATAAACTTTTAGAAGCAGGAAGAATTGGCGTAGAAGGGGCTGAAATAGGTAGGGATGCGAGTAGTAAGGCACAAAAATTAATAGACTTATTAAAACCTTCTATAGCTACAGACTTTGACTATACCCCCTTATTTGATAAAGAAACAATATTTTCGAGTCCTAAATACAATCCTTTGCAGGAGGTGCCAGATTATTTAAGTAGTACCGATTATTCAATGCCTCTTGTTGGTGGAGGTTATCTTCAATTTGAAGATGGTGGTGAAGTGCAGAATTATCAGTATGGTGGGTTTACAGCAGAGGATGTTTTTAAAGAATCTGGCTTGATGCCCAGTTCAGACCAATTAGGTTTATTTGAATCTTTTGACCCTACTCGAATACAGAGTGCTACTCAAGATATATCTGAAAGTTTATTAGGTATGACTGGTGGTCAGGGAATAGCTAGCCAAGGGGGTGGATTTGGTGCTAAACAAAGAGCGGTAACTTCTGCTATAGATGCTGGTAAAGATATGATTGATGATGTTACAGAGCAATCTCAAAAAGCATTTGAATCACAAACATTAAGTACAGCTGCTGATTTAACAGCTAGTGGTGCTGAATTTTCAGATTTAGCAATAGCTAACCAGTCTCTTAATCAATTATATGGTGTGGATGAAGGAGATCAAACACAGATGGATCAACTGAATACATTATTACAAACATATATAGGAGATGATACTATTATGATTCAGGGTAATCTGCATGTATGGAATCCTTTTTCTAACCCTCCGGCATATAGGCCAGTATAGTCATGGCTAACGGCAGAAGAAGAAGTATATATAGTTCTAGACAAAGAATGGCTCCCGGTCAGTATGAAACACCTTTAGCTGATTTTTTAGATCAACTACCCGGATATATTAATCAGTATCAACAAAATCAATTAACACTTAATAAGCAAAAGCTTGAAGAAAGAAGATACAACAATTCTATTTTGAGGCAAACAAGGTTAGATAACGAATCCAAAACTCAAAAAGAGTACCAATCTGAGGTAGATGCAATAAAACTTTTACCTGAATCACTTAGAGCTGGAGCCTATGCTACTTCTAATATACCAAGACTAAAAGCTATAGGTACCAAGATTAAAGAAGATGAGTCTTCTTTTAATGATCTATTGAATAGAGAAGACATTGATTACATAAATAATCCAGTTAAAGAAATTAAAAGTTTAAGAGAACTTCTTTTATCTCCTGAAATTTCCAAATATCCTAACAGAGTAGATCAGATTAATGAAAAAATTAAAATTTTAACTCCTATAGCATCCTCTAAAGAAGTGGAAAATTTTATAAAAAACAATCCAAATGATCTTAGAGTGCCTGAATTGACTTCCCTTTATAAGATTAACCCCGTAAAAGCTTTAGAGTCTATCAGCCCTACTAGAAGTACTAAATCTACAATACAAAGAAATATGTACAATCCGACAACAAAAGAGTATATAGCTTTAACTGACTCTGAGATAGCGGAAAGAAAAGCAACTGAAGATACAAAAGATGATGTAGTTTTTGCGAGTACCTTGCCTAAGAAATCAAGTAGCCAAAAGTATACCCTTGGTCAGTTAAATGAAAGCTATGCAATGATTCAAGACAGATTAAATCCTAGAAAAAGAAAAAATGTACTTGGCTTAAATGATATTACATTAGAAGAAAAAAATAAACTTGAAGAACAATTAAGAAATATAGACTTATTAAGAGATAAAATATTTTCTCCATTGGAAAGTAATAAGCAAATTATAGAATATTAATGCCTCTAGAATCTTTAAGAAAACTTTACGATGGGGTTTCTAGTGAGTATGAAATTGGAGATTTTAATACATTTAAGACTAAAATGGGAAATCCTAATTCCCGTAAGAAGTTTTACGATTTTGTTTCCTCTGGCAATAAATTAGATATAGGTGATTACGAAAGCTTTGAGTTAAAAGTTTCTTCCAAGGCTCCTGCTGTAAAACCTGAAAATGTATTTATTGACCCTGATGAGTCTCTAGGTCAACCTTCCTATAATGATATTATATATCAATCTGTTGCAAAGCAGGAAAATAGCATTGCCCCTAATAATCCTTATGGTGTCAACCTCCCAAGGAAAAAAAGTAATTTAGAAAGAATAAAAGGAATGGGCGGTTCTTTAATGGCTGGAAGTCAGTCCTTATTGCAATTTGAAGATTTGGATAATGGTAAGAAAGTAGGCGAAGGTATTATTGATAATATATTAAAAGTGTCAAAAAATGATCCAGCTTTATTTTATTCTAATTATTCTGGTTTAGATGTGGGTAGTCCTGAGGTAAAATCTTTTGTAGAGGTCGTAAATCAAAATAAAAAATTATTAACAGAAAATCAAGAAAATCCTAGAGTAGAAACTAATTTAGATAGGATTATAAAGTCTTTAGAAATGAATAAAGATAATCCTCAGTATGTTCTTTCTGCTTTAAAAAATGAAAAACCAGTTGAGGCACTCGCTAATAACTCGCAAAATGTAATGGGGATTCCTTTATCTGCTATACCCGGCATTGAACAACCCAAGAGACCTGATCGTAAAAAAATATCCTCAAAGGAAGTGGCTAAAGCTCAAAATTATTTATTTTTTAAACAAGAAATAGCTAAAGAAAAAAAGAAAGGGTTAAGTGATTTTGATGCTTATAAAAAAATAAGAAGTGATTTAAAGCTACCATCAGAGATTGTAGAAAATGCAATGGAAACATCTATAACAGGTTCTCTTTTTCGTATTTTTGGTTTAGATCAACCTACTGACGTTTCGATTTATCAAGAGGTACTTCAAAAAGACCCTAATCTTCTTAGTGCTAGTAGATTTGAGTTACTAACAGCTAGTGCCTTGTCATTACTAATGCCTGCTGATGCTTTATTATTTAAGGGTGGAGGTCAACTTAAAAAGTTAAAATCTGTTGGTAAAACGGGTGATTTTATTGCTAACAAACTTGCTAGGGTAACAAACAAACCATTACCTCAAGTGAGAGTTCATGTTAAAAATGCAATAGAAACAGTTACGGGAGGAGCAGGTGGCTTTGCTGCGTTTGACTCAGGTCGAAGTATTGTTGATCAGATAGAGGAGACTGGCTCTGTTGACCCTATCGAAGTTGTAGAACACGCTATAAAAGGTGCTATAGTTGGAAGCTTTACTAGTGGGCTTGGATTAGCTGGGTCAATAGCAGGTAAATCTACAAAGCTTCCCTTAGCAGATAAAGCAACGGAATTTGCTGGGGAAATCCTTGGTCTTGGAACAGTTGCCCCTCTTGTGGCGGGAGAAAAAATTACTAAGGAAGGGTATTTTGATGCGGCTGGAACTGTAATAGGGTTAAAGCTTTTAAAAACATTAACGCCATCACAGGCTGAGTTTATGAAAAAGTCTGTTGCTACTGAAGCTGAAAGAATAGTTGAGTCTACTGGAAAACCCCCACATGAAGTTTTAAATAAAGTTGGAGAAATTTTAAAGACATCTGTACAACTTGCTATAGAGGGTAAGACACCTGAAAAAGCTATAAGAGAAAGGATTACAGAGTATGAGGTCGCAGAGGGTGCAAGAGAACCTATTGAGCCGGGTTTAAAAAGAGTTGAAGACCTTCAGATAATAGAGAATTTAAAGAAACAAGGTTTTTCTCAATCTGAAGCAGAGCAAAGGCAAAAAATTGTTTTAAGGGATGCAGGTGTCGAGTCTCAAGAAATCCTTAGAAACCCAACGATGAATAACGAAAGACTTCAATTAAATCTTCAAGTAAATAAATTATCTAAGCAAATAAGTGAGTTGGAAAAAGCAGGTGCTGATCAAGGGCTATTAGACAATTTACAAAACAAAATAGACTCTAGAGTAATTAAATTAAATGAAATGGGTGTAAGTAAAGCTGAGATAAATAAAGCATTGACACCTAAGACAACTCAAGGTACAAAAGAGATAGACCTTACACGAATCTCTGAGCAATCCTTATCTAAGCAATTTCCAAAATCAGAATTAGTGAAGTTTTTAAAATCTAAAGGGGTTGAAGTTTCTTCTAAGGATGCTAAGGTATCTTTAATACGAAAAATTAAAACTCTATCAAGGGAACAATACGTTCTTGAATCTCAACCTAGGCCGGATATAATACCAACAGAAAGTGGAGTAATGCCTAAGACAACTCCAAGCACGAAAGAAGTTCGATTGCAAATGGAGAGAAGGTCAAGGTCTGAGCAAGAACGTCTCGATAAAACATTACAAGAAAGAGATTTTTTTAATCGAAAGTTTGAATCAGACCCTATGCGAGAAGTTCCTTTTCACCCAGCAGATGCTGGTAGAAAGGCAGTAGCAGAGATACAAGCTATTGAGAAAGCTAAAGATGTACAAAAAAAATCAATAAAAATAATAAAGACTAACAAGAAAAAAGTAACTGGAATAGACGTTGATGGTAACCCTGCAGATTATAATGTTAAGATAGGAGATAGGGTTTCTGTAAATCAATCCACAACCCCAGTAAAAATTAAAAAATTTAAACGTGGGAAAGATACAAATATTATTGAAGTTGAAAGCAATAGAGGTATTGAAGAGTTAACAGATAGAAATCTGTTTACTCCTGAAAAAGTAACCAAACAAAAAGTTAATAAACAGAATTTAAAACCAGTTAGTGAGTTAGAAGGTAAGATGAAAATAGATGGATTTTTAATTCAAAGAAAATTTACAGACTTAGATTTAACTTTAAAGGCAAATGAAAATACTTTAAAGCAAAGCCAATTAACTGAATCTCAAAGAATTAGACTAGAAGCTTCTAACAGAAAAACAAAGCAATTAAAGGAAGATTTAAGAAATAATGCTGAATTAAATGGTGTTGAGTTACAAGCATTTATGGGTATTCCTAGTCCTAGACTTATAAGGCAACTATTTGGAAAAAAAGAAAAAGCACCCCGTAAATATAGTGATGTTGAAATAGATAGACTTTATAATAATGCAATGCAAAGGCTCGATAAAGAAAATGTAAAAGAAAAAATCAGTGTAAAAACAATACCTAATGACTTACCTCCTAAATTCCAAGGTAAAGTTTCTCGTGCTTTAAATTGGGTAGGCAGTGATATGGTAGATCGTGTAAAAGCTATGGGTACTCCATCTTCTATAGAAGCTTCAGAAAAACTTCGACAAGCTGTAGATTTAGAGAAAAAGACATATGGTGAATTAACTGATGTTCTTGATCCTGCATTAAAAATAAGTGGATCAGGTAAAGATGCGATGAATTTGGCTAAGTTTGTTGAGGTAACTATTAATGGTGAAAAAGTTTTAATGAATAGACTTCATTTAGGAATTGAAGGAAAGCTAAAACTTAAAGGTAGAGAGCTTGAAATATCGGAAAGAATAAAAGATGTAATTGAAAAAAGAGGTTTTATTTTTGAAAGAAACAATATTATGCAAGAAGCCCCTGATGGAAGTATAAGACCTTTTAAAGTTACAGGTAGAAATATTGCACCTAGAATTATGACTCCTGAATTTTACGATTTGCTTAATAGAGGGAAGTATAGTCCTGAATTTGATTTATTAATAAATGAATTTTCTAAAACAACAGGACAATCTAAGGAGTCTATTGCTGAGTACTTTTCTGAATTATCTGACAATGTAAAAGGAGAAGTTAGTCTCAACCAATCAACCCCTACAAGAACTACTCAAGCTGAACATAGCCGAAAATGGAAAGATATTCCTCATGCTATTAAAATAAATGGAGATATAGTACCTATTGTTGAGTATAGACCCTTTGAATACTCTAGAAGATTAGCTGAAACAGGATCAAATAGAATTTCAGTTGTTAAAGTTTTTGGTCAGGAAATAGATAAGAGTAGTATTATCAATCAATTAAAGGAACAAATAGCTTCGGAAGGTGGTAATCCAATAGTTTTTCATCAGGCAATAAGAGCAATAAGCGGAACTCCTGTAGAAGCACCTGTTTTGTCTGTTGGTACAGGATCAAGGGTGACAAGAGCTTACAATGCTTCAATGAGCATTATAAGAAACTCTACTCTTTCAGGCTCTATATTCCCTAATATTCCTGAGCCATTAGGAAATATAAGAAAACATTCTGGGATGCTTCCGTTGATGAAAAATATTTTTGACTTAACGACTAATAAAAAAGCAATAGAGGCAATGCTGGAAAAGCAAGGAGCTATTACCGTTGACATTGCTAATATTTCTATTGATCCCAATAGGCCAGTAAGTTCTTTTGTTAGGGCTACAACGGAAGTATCTAGAAGGGTTTTTGGTATCAAGCAAGCAAACGAGTTTCAAGAGCTTCTTGCTGGATATACTTATGTTGAAAATGTTAAAAAGTTTAAGGCTGGCAAAGGAACCTATAAAGATGCTTTACTTATGGAAGACATGGGATTTTCACCAAAAAATGCAGAATTGATGAGAAGTGGTAAGGCACCTCAAGAACTTTACAACTCTTTAATTAGAAGGGCACCTGCATATTTAACAGGTGGTGCTCAAAGAGGAGGGGAGCAATCTAGGTTGCAACACAGTAAATATTTTAAAGGTTTTACTGCTTTTGAGCAATACTCTCAAATGAAAATTCGATCTCTTTCAAAATCAGTTCAGACTTATGGTAAGGTAGTTAAAGAAGCTCAAAGAGAAGGGGACTATAAAAAATTTGTTGACGTAAACGCTTTAATGGCAAGTGAAATATTGGGAACAGCGATTTCAGGTTCCGCAGCTCAACTCATGCTTGCTTTTGTTTATGGTGGAAAAGATAATCTTGATATAAAAATTAAAGAAATAGAAGAGAATCCTTTTAGATTTGCTATTGAGTCTTATGCTTATTCAGCAGTAGGAGGAGTTATCGGCTCTATTATGCAATCTACTGCTAATGGAAAATTATCAGAAAACCCTTGGGATGTGTTCTTTCCTATTAATGTAGTTACTGAGATTGCTGATGCTGCTTCAGGAAAAGGAAAATATACTTATCTAGAGGCGGAAGAAAGATTCTTAGAAGTAGCTAAGAGATACTTTCCTATAAATAAAGGTCTTAGAACGATGTCTACTGCTTTGGGATTTGGAAATGATCAAACTCTAAAAGACGATAATGCAATCAAAGCTTATTACAGATGGAAATTTGAAAATAAATATGGTGGTGGGTATAGAACAGGTGAGATTGACGATGAAATTAAAAACTTTAGAGTAAATATGAAAAAAGCATATTCTTCTCTTAGAAATAGTGAAGATGTTAATGCAATAGATGCTCATATAATAAAAGCATTAGATTTAACAGGAAAGGATGTTTCTAGTGCAAGGTCATCTATTCTTGGAAAAAGGTTATTAACTAAATCTAAAATAGCACCCGGTAAAGACAATGAAGTTTTTGAAAATCGCAAAGAAGTTCTTCGTAAAAGAATTGGAGAAACAGCATATAAAAGACTGGTAAGACATGATGAAAGATTAAAAACCTACGCTGAATTTTGGGAAGATTAATTATTTAATTTTCTGCAAACACTCTTCTGAAAATTCTTCATATCCATTCTCCTTCCAAAATCGAGCAAGTTCTGTGAAGTAATCATTTCCTGTAATTGTTTTTTTAAAACACTTAGATATTAAAGATAGTATTTCTTTTGATTGAGGTTCTGTTAAATAATTTTCACCTATATCATCGTTGTTTACAAAATCACTTTCTTTTTTACCATCATATCTCATTACTGGTTTTTCATCTCCATGCAACTTACAAACCATATGTATTCTTGTTCCTTTTTCTGATATAAAAAAACCAGAACATTCTTCTTTGATACAATGATAAGTTAAACTTTTACTTTCTTGAAAATCATCCATGATGTCCATTACTTTCTCCTTTTTAAACTTAAACTTGCATATTCATTATTTTTATTTTTAATATAGGTTGATCTTTGAGACTTACTCATCTCCAACCAACAAGATGGAAGAGAAGAAACTAACGTATCAAAACTAGAAGCAATCCCACAAAAATTTCTTTTTACATTGTCAAATTCTTTAGTTTGTGGATTATAATTGGAATATCCAGAAAAAGAACAAACTTTATTAGCTTTACTACAAAATTGAAACAAGACCTAAAAAAACCCCCTCTATACTAACGAATACAATCGTTAAACAAATTAGGCAATACAAAGTATGCCTTTAAAACATTAAGCCCTAGAGGGATAATTAAACCCCTCTAAAGCTACTTACCTTTTTACTGACCTAAAATGGACTTTCGTCTTTACTTTTCTGGTCTTTTAGGGTTCCAGATAGGTATCTGTTCCCATTTTTATCTTTATTAATCCAAAGAGCAACGTCTTTCGTTTTTCCGCTGAAGAGACCATTTCCTGTATAGTCAGGTTTTTTATCTCCTTCTTCTTTGTATTTGTTTTTCCAGAGCTTGAATGTCTGGTCTTTTACTTCATAATCAGCCATACTGATTTTCTCCTTTTTTGGTTAGGGGGTGAGTTCAACAAAAAATTAGTCGCCAAACCCAAAAGATATGATTTTGTTTATTGTCATGTTCTTTTTTATTTTCTATTAACCCACCCCATTTTATTCTTTAACATTAATTTTAACTGATCCATTCTTTTGTGTGCTCCACCACCCTCAGATATAATCTCATTCTTTAAAAGTTTTTCGTAAAAAGAAATAGTTTCTTTTATTGTTAATTTTTTATAATTGCTAATCATTTGCAAGCTCCTTCATTATAGATAATAGGTTTACGAAATATTCATAGTCTAAAACAATATAAGGTTTCCCCCTGTCCTCCCTGATTACTACACCATCTTCACTTTTTTCAGGCTTTAACCAAGATGCAATTTTAGTTCTTCTTTTGCAACCATACCAACGACTCTCTATTTCAATATCTCCTAGTTCGTGTTGTGCACCTCCACGATCTCTGTTATGAGCTTCAAGTCCTAAGTCCTTAGCCATCCGAACAGCCAACCTTTGTAACTCTGCACCTCGTTGTCTATTCCTTCTACCTCTTCTTACATTCTCTGGATTTTTCAATACGATAACCTCATTTTACTTTTATGTTTTTTTTTCATACATACAGGACAAGTCATAAATAACTTCCTGCTATCTGACCAATATATAAACGTACAACTATTACATTCATATAAGTACTCTGTAACCTTTTCTCCGTTCTTTTTATTTCGTTTCCTCAGCATACTATTACCTCGTTAGACTTTAAATAATTCGTACTGATTAAATCTTTTATTTGCAATTTTAATATATTCTGAATTTAATTCTATGCCTAACCACTTTCTTTTTAATCTTTGTGCCACCCAACCCGTTGTTCCACTTCCAAAAAAAGGATCAAGAACTACATCACCTTCTTTACTTCCTGCCTTAATACATAACTCAGGTAATTTCTCAGGAAAAACTGCGAAATGTGCATCTTTATATGGCTTAACATTAATAGACCAAACTGACCTTTTATTTGCTCCAACCTCTTCTCCATAATAAGGTTTGTCTCTTATTGCATCTGAGTCATAATAATATTGAGGTGACTTACTTAATAAAAATATATATTCATGTGCTTTTGTGCATCTATCTTTTACAGATTCAGGCATAGGATTAGGCTTGTGCCAGATTATGTCTTGTCTTAAATACCATCCATCAGATTGTAAAGCAAAGGCTACTCGCCAAGGTATTCCGACAAGGTCTTTAGTCTTTAAACCCTTGCCAGTTTTCATATAAACTCCTTCTCTTTTATTTCCATAACCAGCTCTCCCATTATTAGAGGCTCTTGAGTTATTTCCTGCATAACTATCTCCAAGATTTAGCCATAATGTTCCATCATCTTTTAATACTTTTTTAATTTCTTTAAACACTTTTACTAAATTATTTACAAATTCTTCAGGCGTTTCTTCTAATCCTAACTGAGAATCTTTTCTAATTGCACCACATTTTTTACATTTAGATTTATATTGAATAGACTTTCCTTCTATTTCTTTTTTAGTTGTTTCTTTTTTATGGTCTCTAATACCAGTATTATCACTAAAAAAAATTTTTTCTACATGGTCACACTCTTTATCTCCTCCTACCCATTCAGCAGTTCCATAGTCTCTTAGACCCCAATAAGGAGGGCTAGTCACAACACATTGTACGGAATTAGATTCTACATCTTTTATTCGGTCTAATACACTACCTT
>Ga0209535_1002131_pt1 | contig 12947 bp, 8 predicted proteins | sample LinPmetageLP28_FD_184041 | JGI IMG/M metagenome (GOLD analysis project Ga0209535, IMG submission 184041) | Marine viral communities from the Pacific Ocean - LP-28 (SPAdes) (version 2) | ecosystem: Environmental > Aquatic > Marine > Oceanic | place: Pacific Ocean | collected 2009-08-22
CACCAAGTCCTAGAACTGTTGCACTGATACCTTGTACGAACTGACTAACATCATTGAAACAAAGTTTGTTTGTTGAATTCAAAGTTAAACCTGTTCCGTCTGTGTGTGTTAAAGTTGTATCTTGGTCTGCACCAAAATTAATTACTGAAGAATCTGCTAAGAATAAATCACTGAATTCTAAAGCAGTCGTACCAAGTGCCGCACCATCTGCCGCATCTGGAACAAAAGCAGTTCCTGCCGAAATTGTAGATGCACCAACTACTGTTCCTGAAACATCTAGGTTTCCGTTTACATCAATAGTCGTAGCAGTAATTTGTACTTCAGTGTCTGCGTCGATGTCCAATTGGCCATCTGCTGAAGAGCTTATCTTAAGTGCCGAATCTCTGAAAGTCAAAGTTGGAGCACCTCCACCTGTTTCTGTAAGTAGTAATCCTTCGTCATGTACGTGTGTAAGTTGGATCTCTGAGTTTGTACCAAAATTTATCACTGCACCATCTGATAGGAAACTGGCATCATCTGAAAAAGTTGCATCAGCACTGAAAACCGGAGTGGCAGTGAAAGTTGCAACACCAGTCAGTGTACTTGCTCCACTTACGTTTAATGTGCCATCGACCACTAGTGCGTCGTTGACATTGATTGCTGTAGAATCTGATGAATCAAGTGTAGTACCGTTTACTCTCAATGCACTGATTACAACATCACCTGTACCGTTTGGTAACAATATGATGTCTTCGTTTGATCTTGCTGACGTAATTCTTCTTCCGTTAACGTCTAGGTCTCCACCCAGTTGCGGAGATGAGTCTTCTATAAGATCGTTGGCCTCAGCCGTTGAACCGTATAATTCTGTAAAGTTATCATTAATCTTGTCAAATGCTGTTCTTAATGGATCACCTGTACCGTCGTTTGCACTAGATCCTATGCCGATTGTTTGTTTAGCCATGTCTTAATTCTCCGTTAAATTTTTGTTAGTGTGTTTATTTATGGATTATTCTAAGAACCGGACGTAAAATTATACATCTATTGCTATTCGCTGGAACTTGAACACACAGCTGTCGCTGGATGTGTTTGTAGTGAGCAATCTAACATTTCCACCACTTACATCTGCTGTGAATATGGCCAGTGGTCCTGTGTGGTCTGTCGTTGATCCAAATTGTGATATGTAGGCATCTGAACCGTCGTGTGTTACGTTGGCTTCAACTACCTCAAATCTGCTGTTTGTTGCATCTGCTATGGATATAAAGTATTTTGCACTCCTGTATGTTGTTACACCGAACGTGTTAAGCACCGTTGTTGTTGAAGTGGCCACTGTCGTTGTGGCATCTGCTATGTCTGAATTGTTTAATGTCGCACCCGCAGTGGCAAACGCAAGGTTACCTGAACCATCCGTTTTCATGAACTGGTTCGCACTACCATCTGATGTTGGGAAAGTCAATCCACTTATAGTTACACTGCCTGTACCGTTACCTGTCAATTCAAGATTGGCATTTGATGAATTGGTCTTAACAGTGTTGTCATCAAGTGTTATACCTTCTAGTGTTAGTGCTGAGGTAACTGTTAGTGTTGTAAACGTACCCGCGGCTGGTGTTGTCGCACCGATGGCAGTGCCATCTATGTTTCCAGAATTAATATCAGCTTTTGCTATTGAAACCTGTCCTGTGCCAGCTGGTGAAATAACTAGATCCGAGTTTGATTGCGTTGTTGTTATTTCGTTGTCTGTTATGTTGATGTTGTCGTCAATTGTAAGACTGTCTATTATGACCGAACCTGTTCCGCCTGGTTCAAGACGTATGTCTGCGTTTGAGTCTGATGATATCGTGCTGTCAAAAATATTTAAGTTGTCTACTGCCAATGTGCCTGTGATGTTTAGAGAGGTCACAGTCATCGCTCCCAATGTAGCTGTTCCGTCTACCTGTAGTGTTCCAGTTGTAGTAAGATTTTCATTGCCAAAACTGATTGCACCACTTGAATCTGTAATTGAACCACCCGCCATTGTGAGAGTTCCAACTGTCATTGTTCCTGTTGTTGTAAGATTCTCATTTCCAAAACTTATGGCACCTGATGAGTCTATGATTGACCCATTGCCAAGTGTAAGGTTACCTATCGTTGAACCTGTTGCACTGTTGATTGTACCTGTTGATGTTAAATTCTCATTGCCAAAACTGATTGCACCCGATGAATCAATTATAGATCCACTTGATAGTGTTACGTTTCCAACAACCAGCGTACCTGTCGTTGTAAGATTCTCGTTACCGAAACTTATGGCACCCGATGAGTCAGTTATTGATCCATTTGCAAGTGTAAGGTTACCTATCGTGGACGATGTCGCGGCCGTCACTGTTCCTGTGGTTGTAAGGTTTTCATTTCCGAAACTGATCGCTCCTGATGAGTCAGTTATTGATCCATTGGCCAGTGTAAGGTTACCGAGTGTTGATCCTGTCGCGGCTGTAATTGTTCCTGTCGTTGTCAGGTTTTCGTTACCGAAACTTATGGCACCTGATGAGTCTGTGATTGACCCATCGGCCAGTGTGATGTTTCCTACAGTTGTGCCGGAACCAGCTGAAATGGTTCCTGCAAATGATACTGATCCTGACACATTTAAAGTGCCATCGACTATCAATCCTTCGTTAATGTTGATAGAAGTAGAATCTGTTGAACTCAGGGTTGTTCCTGCTATCTGAATTTCACCAAAAATTACGTTACCTGTGCCCGATGGCAGTAGGTTTATATCTTCATTTGTTCTTGTACCGATGATGTCGTTGCCGCTGATCATCAATGCAGGGAAGACTACTGCACCTGAACCTGCCGGAGAGAACACCAAATCATCGTTAGTCCTGGTTGCCCTGATCTCGTTGCCTGTTACTGCTATTGTTGTAAGATCAAAGCCTGGTGATGCGTAAATCTCGGTGAAATTGGTATTCACCTTGATCATGGCATCTCGTAACGTATCTCCTGTTCCGTCGTTTGCGTTTGCACCTACATTTAATACTAATTGTGTCATGTTATAATTCTATCACCCTTTTAACTACCGTAATTTCATGTGTGTTACTACTACTTATCTGTCCTCTGAGCCTGATGTTGTTACCATCTACGTCAGCAGTGATTGTAGCCAGGTCAGTACCGGAGCTACTTGTCCTACCAGATACGGAAATGAATGGTGTAGTGCCGTCGTGTGTGACCCTAACATCAAGGGTCTCATAATTGCCCAACGTGCCTGAGTTTGGATCAGATATGGACATGTTGTACAAAGCACTCCTATGCACAGTTTTGTCGAATGTGTCCAGTGTGGCGATGTTTGTTGGATTTCCTGCCGCCCTGTCTAGGTGGACCTGCCATGCTGTGATTGTACCCTGGGCCCGGCTATCTGTCAATTGTGCTCTCACCTTAACATCGTTGCCGTCCACTACCGTGGTCCAGTCTACTATGTCTGAAGTTGAAGAACTTGAATTTATACCGTACCTTAGGTTGTAGGCATCCGTGCCATCCGTCACAACCATGATTTCATCTATCTCTGCCTTGCTGTCTGTTTGGTTGGTTACTGCCACGTACAATGCCCCCTGTGTGGTGGCATGTGCGAATGAATCTATCTGTGTGAACTGTGTCCCTGATGGTTTGGCCAATATTATTCTGTAGGCGTTGACAGTGGTAGAACCACCAGATGTTGACGATGCCTTCAGTGTTGTTGTTGTGCTTGAATGAGAAGCTGACAATTCTAGCTGTGCTGTGCCTTTTGAACTGACCTGTGGACCTTCAGATACACTTGCTTCGGTGCCATCACTGATCACAGTGGCCTCCATGATGCTTTTGCCGTCAGTGGCCGAACCTATTATGATGTAGTGTGCTCCGGCGTGTGTGTTGGTGCTGAACGTGTCTATTGCCGTGGCTGAACTGGAAACAGTAACCGCTGATATCACATTCACATCTGTACGTGGAGTTGCCGCGGACTGATCATCCGCTAGAAGAATTTTGTAAAATTTCAATGTGGTGTTTGCAACTAATGGCGAGGCCGTGAGCACAACATCGTCTCCTGATATGGCGGCCGCAAGTGTGTATAGTCTGCTGGCTGAAAAGACTTCATTGTATGTTGTGATGAAGGCATTGGTCCCGTCATGCACAACCAGGGCCTCTGTGTTCATGGTTCCACCATTCTCAGTGCTGGTTGCACTGATGTAATACTTGGCTCCCCTGAAATCTGCATGAGCGAAAGTGTCCAGTTCCGCAGTAACTACTGACGGTGCTTTAAGACTAATCCTGTAAGCTGTAACAATGGTATTAACACCACCACCAGCGGCATTTGTTGCCGATGCCTGTAGCGTCACTGTGCTTGATCCATTGTGTGATGCTGATAAAGTCAAATGGGCAGTGTCGTCTTGTGATTTTGCAGAACATTCACCGTACTGTGAAACAAAGGCGTTTACGCCATCATGCACCACAGTAGCCTCCATTGCACTACCACCACCTCCACCTGCTCCACCAGTTCTTGCGACTATTATGTAGTGTGCGGCGTCGATTGTAGTTGCGTCGATGGTGTCTATAGTTGTGGCCGCACTGGTGACATCGGTCACCGTGGCAGTCGTTCTAACATTCGAACCTGTTTCTGCACTTTCTGTGTCACCAAGTAAAATTCTGTATGCAGTTACTCTTGTGTTTGATCCTGCTGTCGCACTGCCTCTCAATCTGACAGTTGTCCCATCTATATCTGCTGTCAAAGTGATTAGTGAATTGTTTCCTGAAAAATGTTCGTTGTAGGAAACTATGAACGCATTGGAGCCATGATCATGTGTTACAAGAGCTTCGATATTTGAAACTTCACCAGTCTCCATGTTGTTGACTGAGATATAATATTTTGCTCCATTGTTTGCATTTCTGGCAAAGGTGTCAATGTTAGCAACCGTGCTTCCTATGGTTGCTCTCGCGATTGATGATTCATCTGTTTGTTCACCCGAGTATCCTGTAGAGTCATCGTCACCCAGTCCAATACGGTAGTATGCCATGGTGTTGCTTGGTGTTACAGTTGAACCATCACCATCAGTGATCCTCAGTCTAATTTTTGATGTGCTGTCTCCCGCGGACACTATGTCTGCATCAAACGTTGGGTGTGTGTCACCAATGTCTGTACGGTTGACTGCTGATGATGTGATATAGGCATCCTGTAGGTCATGCACTATCGAAAGTTTCTGTGTCTCGAAACTGCCATTGGCAAGATCACGTGTGACCACGTGGTACCAGGCACTGTCAAATTGTCCTGCCGTGAATTCTGCTCCTGTCCTTTCCGCCGCCAGTAAACCTTGTGTGGTACCAGATGCTGTGACATGATCTATTGTTGTTTCATTGTTGCCGGCAAGTGTAATTCCGCCTTCGCTCTCAATTTCTCCATTAGATGAATCACTGGTGTTGTCTCCCAGTCCGATCCTGTATGTGTTTGCGAAATTCAATAAGGTAGTTGATCCATCACTGATGCCGGTCAGTTTCAGTTGTATGTTGCCGTCGTCTACATCAACATCGGCAGTGACTGCATCAAATTCTTCACTCCTCAATACACCACTGTCTGTGATGAATGCTTCTATACTGCTGTCGTCACTGGTCCCGTGTAGCACAGAGTACTTGTGGAATGCCAGTCTATCACCGTTCATGTCCTTGACCAATGTGTGATACCACACACTGTTGAATGCCGTAGAGGCCCATTCGTCAAGTATTTCTGCGGTCTCGAATCCCTGTCTCGATGATACTGTTGTGATGTTGGCATCAAGATCGGTTGTAGTTATCTGTCCAATTGCAGTGGATCCGACTATCGCGATCGGTGTGCCAGATCTTGATGATTCAGCGTCCGACAATAAAACCCTGTACATTGTGATCCTGCATGTTCCTGCTGTGCCGTTGGCACCTCTCAGCCTCACGTTCCCACCACTTATGTCCGCGGTGAACGTGGCCAGTGGTGTGGTCTCTGCGTTTGTTATGATTAGGTTATATTCTGTTATGAAGGCGTTGGTACCATCATGGATCACCATTACCTCCGTTGAAGATACTTCATTTGTAGTGGTGTTGTTTATGGATATGAAATACTTGGCACCCCTGTAATCTGCAACTGCCCATGTGTCGAGATTGGCCGCGGCTGAGTCTAGGTCTGCCACCAACAGGGTCTGTTGCTGTGTGTAAGTTGAGTCTCCGGCCTGTGTGCCTGACGAGTCATCATCTCCCAGTCCGATCCTGAAGAAGTGCAGTGTATTGATCGCTGAAGTTGAGGAACCGTCTGCGAGTGTACCACCTTGTCCTAGCAGTCTGACATTGCCACTGGCCGCCCTTATGTCTGTCGCCAGCACCACCTCCTGATCTCCTGATGTACGTATGATCTGTGATGAACCGGAGAAAGAGTCAAAGGTTGATCCATCTTCGGTACCCTGTGCAAGTATGTGCTTCTGCATCTGGAATTCTATGGCACTGTCTGCCCCTTCCAATCTGCTCAATGCGATGTACCATGCACTGTCGTACTTTGACTGATCCCAGTCATTGATCATGCTCTGGTCTCCCGTGATTGATTCGTTCTCACCTGTTGATATGTTGGCGTCTATGACAACCTCTGTGGTGTTACCAACAGTGTTCCTTGCGTCCTGGATGTCTGAAACCCCCAGTGCGATACCCGTTGAACCAAATCCTATGACACCACTTCCGTTGGTCTGTAGGAATTCTCCCGTTTGTCCGTCCGTGATAGGCATGGATAGGCCATCGATCACTACTTTACCTGAACCGCTGGCCTCGAACTCTAGATTGTCGTTGGTCCTGCTGGATGAAAGTGTGTTGCCTGAGAAAGTTAATTTTGTTGGTATAACAAGTGTCGTGAAATTCAACGGATCGAAAAGTCCTGTTGATGGTTCATTGGCCCCTATCACAACATTGTCTATGGTACCATCATCAAGATCTATATTGTTGATAACCACTGATCCTGTGCCGTTTCCTGACAGGACCATGTCTGCGTTAGATGTCGTGACCTTGATCACGTTGTCTGTGAAGTTCATTGATGAGTCTATGGTCAGGTTCGCCACGTTGACCACACCAGTGCCTCCCGGTGTAAGGTTAAGGTCTGCGTTTGAGCTGGTAGAAATTATGTTGTCATTGAATGTCAGGTTGTCAACGGTCACTGGGAACGCCACTGACGTTGCTCCGCCCACTGACAATGAATCGAATGTTGATGTTCCGTCCACTTGCAGGTTACCTGTCGTTGTTAAATTTTCGTTAACGAACGTGAATGCTCCTGTTGAATCTGTTATGGATCCACTGCCGGCAGTCATTGTGCTGTTGATCGCCATGCTGGAAGCTGATGTCGACACGTTTTCATCGCCGAAACTTATTGCCCCTGATGAGTCTGTGATTGATCCATTGGCCAGTGTTAGGTTGCCAATTGTGGAACCTGTTGCTCTCGCTATGGTTCCTGTTGTTGTCACATTCTCGTTACCAAAACTTATTGCCCCCGATGAATCTGTTATTGATCCATTGGCCACGGTCAGTGTGCTGTTGATAGCAATTGACGTTGCAGTTGTTGTTAGGTTCTCATTGCCGAAACTTATTGCTCCCGATGAATCAGTTATGGATCCATCTGCAAAAGTTAGGTTACCAAGAGTGGTACCAGATCCAGCTGATAACGTTCCTGTAGTCGTTAAATTCTCGTTTCCAAAACTTATAGCACCTGATGAATCAGTTATGGATCCATCTGTTAAAGTTAAGTTACCTATCACAGAATCATCACCTGCGGCAAGTGTTCCTGTTGTTGTTAGGTTCTCGTTGCCAAAACTGATCGCTCCTGATGAATCTGTAATTAAGCCATTTGCGAATGTAAGAGTTGCGAAAGTTGATCCTGTTACGAATGTCTGTGCACCACTGAAGGAGAACGTACCACCGAAACTAGCATCTCCGTCCACTAGCAAATTTTCATTTATGTTTACACTTGCCGAATCAGACGAACTTATGGAGGTTCCTCCGAAACCAAGTCCGGCTATGACCACCCGTCCCGATCCACTGGCTGATATCTTCAGGTCATCGTTGGAGTTTAAGACTTCGATGTTGTTGTCGTTGAATCTTATGGCAGGGAATACTATGGATCCTGTACCACTGGGGTGTACATCGATGTCTGCGTTTGTCAGTCTTGATGTGATGTTGTTGCCGAAGAACTTGATGTCCGCCTTGACAGGTACAAGATCGAAGAAATCACCGAAATTGTTGTTTATCTTGTTACCGGATTCGTAAAGCGAATCACCTGATCCGTCATCCGGATTTACACCTACATCTATTACCTGTTGTACCATATTAGCAATATTTAGTGGATTTAAATGATATGTCTAAACGGCTATTAGCCAGTGCTTACTCTAAGATCGTTACCGGTTCGGAACAACTGACCCGCAACATTTGGGTTGCTAGTGGGCAAATTGGCCATCAATACTACGGTTGTAATTATTTCTATCGCTCCTGTACCAGAAGCATCAATTATAAGATTATCGTTGGACTGATTAGTAGTAATTTTGTTATCAGCCACTGTGACTGCACCCAGCACAATATCACCTGTACCATTGGCAGTGATTGTGACGTCAGCATTGGTTGTGATACTTGAGATTGTAGAATTTGTTATCGTTAAATTGTCTATCTCTATTGCACCAGCACCATTTGCCTGTAGTTTTAAATCTCCATTTGTTACAGAAGTTGTTATAAGTCCTGTATCACCGTCACCGATCAACGAGTATACTTCATCGAAGTTCGTGTTGACCTTCGTCATCGCGGTACGTAAGGTATCACCTGTTGCCGGGTTGCCTTCTGTTCCTGTGTCTATGTTAAGTTTTGTCATAATGTGTTGTACATATTTATTAAATACACATATGTTCATAGAAACGCTCAGGACAATGAGATTGTACGAACGCCAGAGTAAATTGGGAGTTTATCATACCTTCCACAGGAAAAACACCATATACGTATTCAAGTGTGACTCTTGCGGTGTCACTTTCCTAAGGCCCAAGGCACAAGTGGACCCTGACAGGGCTTCAAACGATTACAAACACGTGTGTTCATATTGTGATACCAAGAAGTACGCACAGAAAGTTGGTGTAAAGATGAGGAAGATATACCAGCTGGACGCCAGTTCAACTACAAAGACCTTATAGTTTCATCCATTTTATATCATCACGTCGGCCATCTACCCATCTGCGTAGGTCAGCATATGTGCCGGTCTTGATGTTTGGTTGGTCGAAGTACCATCTCAGGAATGTGTTGCCCTCGATGTACTCCTTCCTGTTGATGAAATGGAAATTGGTATCTGGATGTTTTCGTATTATCTGTCTCAACTGATACATCCATTCGAACTTGAGGTATGCTTTCATGCTCATGCGTGACGGATAGTTTATGGTGTTCTTGTACATGTTGTTCTGTGCTCTGCTCGGAGTGTCAATTTCCCATTGTCTGGCACCCAGTATGTCAAAGGCCAGCATGACAACATTCTGTATGCCTGATTCTGCGGCCATCAGCACTGCACTCATGCCGGAACCTCGGTTCATTGAGAAATCTATGGTTCGTATGCTGTTGCCTTTCTTGATGTCACCACCCCTCCACATCCTGTACAGTTTGAGATGATCGGGCGTGTCTGTCTCTCGGTCGCCATCACATATGTAGTTCCATTTGCTGATGTCTTCAGGTCCGTGTATCCTGAACCTAGAATTTATTTTTTCGTAGGGAATGGCCATTCTATAGAATTGGTGCTCCTGTTCCTTATGGGACGAATGGACTCTTGTGACATCATCCACTAGGACAGCTTCTATGTGAGTGTAACCATTAGCTTTAGCCCAGTGACATCGGTTGCCACCTTTAGGTACTTTGATGTAAGGTTCACATCTACCATTGTTTACTTTGGTAATATGTATTGGCTCATTCATACCATGTTGGTCAAATGAATCTTTTAAATAAGTTTTATATCTTTGCATAGTTCCATCCATGGTATCATAATTAAAATCATCTCTCAATTTAGCATTAGATAGATCATCTAAGTCTATTACAATAGGTGTAGTACCTTTAGGATTATTAGCTTTTAGTATTTTCATATATGTATTTTTTCCATTTTTAAGATCTACAATAACAATTTTACTATTATTAAGCCATACGTATATCTTATCTGATCCAATTATAAATCCTGTCGTTTTAATTTTTTCTCTTTCATTTACTTCTATGTCTAAAAAAATATCAATTCTTTTTATAATTTGTCCGCTGAAAGAATTTATAATTGAAAGATAGCCGTCTGCAGAAATTGAAAATTTGGTTTCATTGATTGTTTTGGATCTTAAATTTATGTCACCCGGTTCATAAATCTTTATTTCAGACTTTATTTTTTTATACCCTGCTTGTAGTTCCTCGTACATGGGTTGATTCACTGCAACTATGTGATCACACAGTGTCGGGTTGTCCCGGTATATGGCGTTGCACCCGTATATGATGCCTTTGTTTTTAAGATCCTGTATTGGAAAAATTGGTCTGCTTTCACCGTTGCCTATTACAAATGCGGTGTCCATTTAACCTAACCTTTTTAAAGTAGCAGTGTCCATTAAACCCCGAATGATTCTCCACAACCACATGAACTTGAGCTGTTGGGATTGCTGATCTCGAACTGTGACCCAAAGGTTTCTTCCTTCCAGTCGATCTTTGTGCCTGCCACGTACATCATAGAAGTCTCATCTACGACGAATCTACCAGTGTGCCAGTCTTCTACGTGGTCTCCACTACCCACAGCTTCTTTTGTGTCTGCAAAACCCCAATCGTATTTGAATCCTGCACAACCACCGCCCAGCACGGCCAGGCTTACTGCGTACTTGCCTGGATTCTTTTCCAGTAATCTTTCGATTTGTTGTTTTGCTTCGTCTGTAATTTGAAATAAGTTCATACTATTAATTATGCGTCCTTGTGTCCCATGTTTGCTAATCCTATGGCCAGGAAGAATGCAGTCGCTTCTCGTTTGTCTTCAAAGCTCATGTAGGACTCCTGTTCCTCCCAGTTGTGCCATGCTGGATTGTATAGTTCCTTTTGCTCGAACCACCAACCCCATTTGCCCTTGCAATTACGCTGACACCATTCTATGCACTCGCCCATTATACCGTTGCTGTCCATGTCTATGTCATACTTGAATCTTTTGTCATATCCGCAATCCTCAGGTATGTCGTCTAGCCTTCCATTCATGGATTTAACTTTTACCTTTCCAAGTTTCTTTTTCATCATTTCCAGTTGTCCACCACAAATTGGTCCGCACATTCCATTGGGTTGGGTTGCCCATGGAAAACTGCCACCCTGTTCTCGCCATTTATTTTTGGCTGTTTGCTGAAATACCATTTTCCGGACTTGTCTCTTAACTTTGTGTCCTTGAATCCAATCAACTCCCATTTGTAAGAACGTATCCAATCATCAGGCCAGTGTGTTATCTGTTCCTTGCCGGCTTTCATGATCCAGTCCTGGTCACCCCAGTTCTGTTTCATTATCTTGGCATGGTTCTTTACGAAGTCAGTGTAAAGGTGATTCATGGTTCCTGCCTCCCAACGCATACAGCTTGAGTTGGACTGTGACCAGTCCTTGACCCTACATCTGTTGAAGTCTCTTATTATCATGAACTTGCCTGGGTTGTGTGTGAACAACGGATCTATGTTGTTGTGTATGATGACATCTAGGTCAAAAAATAAAATGTTACCCTTCAATGGCATGTCCGGACTGAACATCCATAACTTGCTCCACCATGTTTTGATCCACGGATCCACAGGAAGTATTATTGTCTTTATCTCCGGATCCAGTCCGGACCTGTCATCTGTTATGCAGTGGAATTCAAAAGGTAATGTGGTGTGCCTCTTGATCATGCTGTAAAGAACATTTGCATAATTTGATGGGTACTTGTTGCCCCATTTAACGCATACTACGTGATTCATATCCCTGCCTCAAACTTTCCATTTGCATCTGTTGCCAGTCTTCGCTGTCCAGTGTGTAAGGGTAGTCACATTCAAACGTCCGACTTGCTATTGTTTTGATACTTGTTATATTTAAATTATTAGACAGGGCATCGTGTACTTCTTTAAATGTTGCATCAGTTCCAAATGTCCTCTGTATGTCTACTTGTCCGATCTTGATATATCCCAGTGCCAGTTTAGGGTCTTCCCAATCATAACCATTAAGTTTAAGCCATGCACGGTACCCGTCCATCTCTTCCTGTTTCCAGTCGAACGTGTCTTCGTCTATGGTCTGTCCCCATTCTATGTCAAACTCTCCGGAATAATATTTTTGATGATTTATCTCTGAGCAGGTTGCTTCGTCCATCTTTACTCCACCTTCGTCCCTGAACACTTCGTACAGTGTCTTACCCACCTGTGACCAGTGTAGGTATACTCCGCCCAGTTCTCTGCGATACCTGTTGTGTTTAAAAAGTTCGTAGTCATCATCCTGCAAATCGTACCTGGGTGCATTCAGGAATGTTGTTATCTGTGAAGGACGCATCCATTCAGGCTCGTATATCTTTTTACGATAGGACAACACCCAACTTTCTATTTCATGACATAGGTTGTTAAGCTGTCTGATTGCGTACTTGGTCTTGTAGTCCGCTTGTTTGTAGTAATCTGACAGTTTCCATGCTGTACCTTGTAGTTCTTCGAAGTGCCTATGCAGTAGGTTACAGGCATCGTGTTTGAGTCGGAATCCGTTCCTTTCCGAATACTGGAAATCGTCTTGGCTGAAAAGTTCTATTCTTGCATACAGGGGATCAAACTCATAAGAATTAATCTGTGTGATATTTTTGTTGACCTCTTGCACCAGATACCTTAGGTCTCTTTCAGAATCAGCAAATCCTAGGAAACAAAAGTTTTTCTCCAGTACCCTTTGTTTATTGATGTTGTCCTGAAGTGCTGTAATCCATCTCCTGCCTAGTGGCGTGTCGTAGGTCTGTATGTAGTAGG
>Ga0209535_1002132_pt1 | contig 12944 bp, 15 predicted proteins | sample LinPmetageLP28_FD_184041 | JGI IMG/M metagenome (GOLD analysis project Ga0209535, IMG submission 184041) | Marine viral communities from the Pacific Ocean - LP-28 (SPAdes) (version 2) | ecosystem: Environmental > Aquatic > Marine > Oceanic | place: Pacific Ocean | collected 2009-08-22
GATAACTTGGGGAGGGTCGGGCCACGAGGCCCTCAGAACCCCTGAGAGCCGCCTCACAGGTCGGGATTGGGTTTAATCGGGGTCGGGGTAGGCAAATGAACTATCGGGCTTGTATCGGGCTTATATTCGCATATATCAAAACCTATATGTTCGGGATTATTGGTATATTTCTTTTAAATTTTAGATAAGTTTTTTTATTTTTCTTATTGACAACCCAAGTTAAGTGGGATATTGTGGGATTAGTCTAGAAAAAAGGGAAAATAAAATGTTAGTTAATCCAATTAAAAGAGACTCGCGCTATACAATCCAAAAAGAATGGACTGGTAAAGATAAACCACAATTTGTTTTAAGGTTTTGTGACGAGTGGATTTGTTCATCAAGTTTTTATAGCAGCGTTTTAATTCGTGCAATCGGCCATAATGCAGAACGTCAAGGCGCATTGACCTTTGTGGAGGGAAAATAAAATGGAAACTGTAACTTACGAATTGCCTAATTTTTGGGCCACTGCATTATTCTATGATGATACTTCAAGTTTTGAATATGAAGATGAAAAACCATTTCAAGAGTTTTGTGAATATATGGTAAAAGAATATGGTACTTCTGAACCCGTAGATATGGAGGAGGAGGGCCATTTTAGCAAGTTTCACGACGCTCATCGTTTTGGCGTTCTTGCTTGCGATGTACACAAATATACTTTTATTGTGAACAACGGGAACCCAACTACTAGCGCGAACGTAACTTTGGCGCATACAATTGTGGAGGAAAAATCATGATTGATGTAAAGTTCGGAATATCATCTAACGGCAATGGTGGTTTGATTGAAGATCCTAAATTTAAGGGCTTAGACGTTAGGGTGTTTGAAATATTAGATAACGATGTAGTCCAATTTAGATATTATAACGATTGGAATAATTACGGCAATCGGGCTAGGTCGTATGGCTGTAACGTAAAACCAAATCAATTATTGGTTGGGTAGGGCATCGGGCCTAAACAATCGGGATCGGGCCTGACCAATCGGTCGGGCCTATCGGGGTTCGGGATCGGGATCGGGATCGGGATTATAAAACAATCGGGATCGGGTCGGGATCGGGCTTTATATATATCCACAAAAATATCCACATATTTGTGATCACATATTTTAAAGCTTGTGATCACATATTTTAGTTTTTGTGATCACAAAATAAACGTGATCACAAAACAGATTTTTGTGGTCACAAAATAAAGATAAGTTTTTTTACCTTTTTTACTTGTACATAAGAAATATTACGTTAGAATAACGGTACGTTAACGGCGCTAGGTGCGTCACATTTAGGAAGGTTACAAAATGAAACTTACAATAGGTCAAAAATACTATTCTAATGGCGATGAAAAAATTGCTGTAGAATTGCGCAAGGTTAAAAAAGACGGCTACTTCACTCGCAAGCCAGATGCTAAAACTGAGTTCATTCGCAACCATTACAACCGTAAAGATGAATGGGGGCCTGCTAGTTTTAGCTGCTCAGACGTTAACGACATGAATAGAGAAATATTTCTCAAACCGTCCTCAATTGTCTTAACTGATATAGCTTATTGATATTATAGGGCAGGCCTTCGCGGCCTGCCTCAATAATACCAAACCCAAACCTAGCGAAGGAAATATTATGAAAAGACTTTCAAAAGCTGAAAATATTACTAAATGGGAAGCCTTCCACAGAACCAATTTGTCTATGTATGTTGAATATTTAAAGGACGCAAATGATGAAACATTAGATTTATCTGTCAGAAAATATGCAGGCAAATGTGCTAGGCATTATAAAATTAACGCAAAATATGCAGTCAAAAAATTAGATAAATTAGGATCAAAGGAAACACTATGAAAACTTTAAAGGAAACAATTGCCGCAATGTTAACTGAAAACACTGGCACGCATATGTTAGACAGCGGCGGCGCAAATGGTCGAGGCTGGCAACGAAACGCTGGCAAGGTGCTAGCTGACTTTGAAAGTCAGCCAAGCGCAACGGCGGAAATATATGTCAGGGAATACAACGGCCAATTAACTGCTGAAATAATGCCGTGTGTTAATGTGTTTCATTTACTTACTGGCGGCGCGTTGGAGCTTGACGATCTGTGCAAGGAATTCAATGCAATGCCTGTTGATGATTGGGACGGCGATTATAACGGCGTATCGGTTGCGGGTTGGGGCTTCCTTAGCCGTCATCAATTTAAAGCCAAGGAAGGCTTCAACACTTACAATTGGGCTTCAAATCATAGCCAAGTCATTCAGGGTCAAGAATTGGAATTGAACGGCGGCGGTATGTGTATTGAAGGCGGTAATTATATCTTAATCCAAATTCACGGCGGCGCAGACGTTCGCGGCGGCTACACAGATGCCAAGCTATTTAGAATTGACGATCACGCGGAGTTTTACAACGTAGTGACTGAAGACTGCGGCTTTGGGGTCGAGTTAAAAGAGCGCGATAGTAAAACGCCTGATATGTTCACGGGTCAAACTCATGACAATTATTTGAGATTAGATTGGCATAGTGATTGGATAAATGAGCATGGCACTTGCGCAGATGAAGATGAATTGTTGGCCTTTGCTACAGCTTGCGGCGCGTCACTCGACAACCCGTCAATAACTATTGAGGGTGATGCATACCTAGACTTTTAATACTTCCATACAGCGAAGGAAAGCCCCCCTTAGTGGGGGCTTTTTTATTTCCCAAGGTACCCTACCTAATTTTATCAATTGCGCTTAAATCGGGTTTTATAATGTCTGGCCCCCCCTTATATGTTTTGACTGTCGGTCATTCTCTCTACACAGTGTTTTCCTCAAACAATCACCTCAAAAAACCTTTTTGGTATGTATGGGTCCCATATGGGGGTCCAAAAAATTTTTTTCAAAAAAATCCGTTGACGGCTCCCTTATCTTCCCATAACGTACCATTCAGAGTGGAAAGGGAGTTACATATGTCTAGCAAGGGTTGGTGGGAAGATTTAGAGTTAATGCGTAGGTTGTATCGTTATGACGCGAAGGGTGGTTTTATATATGCCTGTGATCGTTTACCAGAGGATTTTTATGATACTGGTAAGGGCAGTTCTTTTGTGAGTGCTGCGGGTTCTGCTTCTAAGTATAACAAGGATCGCAGCGGAAATTTAATTTTAAATAACCGAGTAAAGACTGAGCGTTCTACTTGTTATTATTTAAATGGCAGTCTTTCTTACATGGGCGTTAGCAAGAAATTGTTTGCGCATCGTTTGGCATTTTTTTTGTATCACGGTTATTATCCTGTTTGGCCTAATTCTGTTGATCATATTAATCATGACGGTTGTGATAATAGGATTGTTAATTTGCGTGAGGTTACGGCTAGGGAGCAGACTATGAATACGCGGTTAAGCAAGGCAAATACGTCTGGGGTTAAGGGCGTGAGTTTTTTGAAGGATCGTGGGAAGTGGCGTGCGTCTGCTAACATTAATGGTCGCAAGGTTAATTTGGGTACGTTTTCAAACGTCAATGACGCTATTGCTGCTAGGAAGGCGGCTATTAGTAATGGTTTGTTAGAGGTGATTGATTAAATTTTAAATTGTTGCTAGAGTTGCGATAAATTTCAGGAGATTTATCTATGGTAGCAGTAAAGTCTATAGCTCCAGCACCCCCCGGCGCACCTATGGGACCTCCTATGGGTGGCATGATGGGTCCACCTCCAGCGGTTCCTGCGGCAATGCCGAACACTTCACCTCCGGGCATGGCTCCTCCTAGTTCTGGACCACAGCAGTTATCTAATCAGGGTAGTTTGTATGGCGGGAGTGCATCTGGTCGTGCTAAGTTCAAGGGTGCTTTAGGCGCACGCAAGAGTGCGTTTATGGCGAAGCAGCAGCAAATGAGTCAGCCTGTTACTGCTCCTAGTTTTGGTCAGTTTGCTGGAGCGCCTATGGGCGGTGGTTCTATGGCTCCACTTCCACCTTTGGGGGGTTCAACTGGTTCTATGTTGGCTAGTGGTGCGCCACTTGGTCGTATGATTGGTGACAATGCGAGTGTTGGGAGTGCGCCTGTTCAGATGATGAATGGTGGTGTTGTTCCTTTATTTAATGGCTTAGGTCGTTATTAGTTATAGTTTAATATAGATGGGGTTATGATGGACCGAAATTCAATGAACCAGATGAGGGCTATGATGCAGCGCAGCGGTGCTGGTGGGGGCATTATGGGTTACGTCAACGGGGGTGGTGTTCCTCGTCAGACGATGATTGCGGATCAGCCTCATATGTTAGCGTATATTAATCCTGAAGAGGAGCGTATGCTTCGTGACGCTGGCGGTTCTGGCAATCCGGGTCCCGGCGGCATTCCTGCTTTTGCTTATGGTTTTGGGGGCGCTGGTTCTTTTCGAGGAATTAGTGAGGACAGACGCAGAGAGATGCGTGATGATCGTCAAGCCACTGAGCAAGCAACACAGGCTGCTGCACGACAGGCTGCTTTAGATGAGTCTTTTGATGATTACACGCCTACTGCTGCTGAGTTAGATGCGCAGTTAGGCGCTGCTAATTTACCTGATTTACGTCAAGATCAGTCTTTTGTTGATTACAGCCAAACTGGTTCTGGTCAGGATTACACGACTGCTGCACAGGCTGACACTGATGTTTCTGGTTTTGAGTATGGTTTTAATCCGAGTGCTGGCACTTTAGGTTCTGATCAGATTGCGCAGCCTGTTCAAGTTGGTCCTGCTCCACGATTTGATGAGTATGGCCGCACTTCTGTTGGCGGCGATATGTTTAAGGATTACAGGGGTTTTGGCGGCGATAATTTCACGGGTTATGATTTAACTGGCGGCGGTAATACTGTTGGTTATTCTTTGGGTCAGAATGGTGTAGGTGGTGGAACTGTAACTATTAGTCCAGATGGTAGTTTTAATGTAATATCTTTGGACAATTCGACCACGACTCCTTATGGTACATTAGACGAGGCTATGGCTGCTATTCAGGGCAATCCTGTATCTCAGGGCGTTGATTACAGCACTTCTGGCAGTTTTAACACTGATTCTAGCGAGACTGCTGCTCTTCTTTCTGAGCTTGGTTTTGGCACTGACGTTTCTGGTGCTGGCACTGGCGCGACTCCAGAGGCGATTACTAATTTAGCTCTTGGAAGTGGTGTTCCTGATTTAGAAGAAGTTAAGAACCGTGTATCTGAGGTTGAAGGCACTGATGACGATGGCGGTTATGACCGTCTTTTAGACTATGGGGAAAGGGGAACATTTTCTAACATCAAGCCTTTATCACAGGGGACGGTTGGGGAAGCTATTGAGTTTGGAACAAGTGATGCTTACCGCGATTATTCTAGGGATGTTCTTGGCCGTGGTCCTGATGATCTTCCATCGACTCCTATGGGTAAGTATCAAATACTAGGCAGCACTTTAGCTGATCTTGTTAAGCGTGGCATAGTTGATGTAAATGCTCCTTTTAACGCGGAGACTCAAGAAAAACTTGGTGAATATCTGATTAACAACCGTGGTTATGACAAGGTTTTAAGCGGGGAGATGAGTCTTGCTGATTTTGAAAGTGGCCTTGGCAATGAGTTTGAGGGCATTCAGGTTCAGGGTCTTTTTGGGGATGATGTTGCTTCATTATCTCCTGCTGTTTCTTTACGTCCACAGATCAGACAGCCAGAAGTTTTACTAGCGAGTGCTACAGGCACTGATGCTGATACGTTTACTGACGAAGAGCGTACTCAGGCTGCTGAGTTAGGAATTGAAATAGGTGGAACTGATGATTTTGACAGTATTGATAATTTAATTAACGCTGTTTATTCTCCCAATCAATCTGTTGAATTTGGTCTTTTCCCAGATAATACTGGCAATGAAGAAGTTGGAAAATTTAATTTAGATAGTTTAGCAACAAATATTAATTCCCGTCAGTTAAATCCTAATTCTACAATGAATATGGATTTTGCAAAAGATGATCCAGCTTCTATTGCTGCTATGCGGGAGAAGTACGGCGATGCCGTAGCTAGAAGCCTTTTTAGGCCCGAAGAAAAAATTCGTGCAGAAGACGGTACTCAATTTAAATCTCCGGGAGATGATGTTTTAACTAATTCAGAAACGAGTGGGCTGGACGATTTAGCGGAAAGTTTATATTTAGATTCTACTAACCCTGACGCTTTTGATTTACGGGGAAGAGAGCAACTTAGACCGTTTGAAAATATACCCACAGCGGAAGAGATTTCGGGGGATAGTATTAACTATGACCCATTTGCTCCATTAGCCTCTGCGTCCTCTGGTGAAATTGCGAATACTTTGGGTGAAGCCGAAAGGCAAGCTATTCGAGATGAAAACAAAGACCAAGGTACCAAGTACCGATCTGCGCCTAATGCTGCTGAAACTGCACAACTTACGGAAGTTGTGAAGCGTTTAGGCTCTGAGCCTATGACTAAAAAGTTTCAAGATGGCATTGTGGCTGAGATGAAAAAGAATGGGGCTACTGCAACAGAGATTGCTGACTACCGTAAGTACAGCCCCGTAGGTTCTGACATTAATCCATTCTACGATACGTTTACTGAAACTCTTAATGACAAAACTCGTACTATAACGGGTAAGGATGGCACTAAAGTTACCTTAGATGGTAAGGAATATGGCTTTATGGACAAGGCTGCGGCAGCTTTGCGCAACATTCTTAACTTTGGGGTTAGTTCTTTAACATATGGCCTTGTTGACCCTGCTGAGATGGATAGGACTAAAGCTGAAAAGTATATGGATGCTTTAAAAGAAACAGGGACTTACGCCTACGGTAGTGAAGATGATCTTGATATTAGCCCCGGCGCTGAAGGAGATGCTAATTTTGATGAAATAACCAATTATAATAAAAAGGGTGAATACATTGGTGGTGATGGATATAACTACACATCAACAGAAAACCCTGATGGAACTATGTCTTACTCAGGAACTGGTGCAGGCGCTGGGTCTACCTTACAGGGAGTTTTGGACGCAGAGGGCAATGTTGTAAAAGGTTTCAATGAATATACAAGCACTCCAGACGGTGCTGTTGCTGTTCCAAGAGAGGTTACAGACTTTGGCGATGATAATGAAATTAGCGCTCCTATTGTTTGTGAAGAGGGATTTGAGTTTGATCCTGTAGAGGGCATTTGTATGCCTATTGGGAACGGAACTTCAGTTGTGAAGCCTAAGATGCCTAAAAGAAAAATTCGCAAGCGCACAACTCCAGTAAATCCTCCTGCAACTACAATGCCCATAACTGAAGGCGTTAAAATTCGCAAAGTTGCTCAGTATGCTGAAGGTGGTTCTGTTACACCTAACATTGACAGATTTTTTAGTTCAATGCAGTCTTAGACGATGAAAGACCATGATGACTTTTCAAAGTTCTTAACGGACGAAGAGTTAGCCAAAGTTGCTCCTATGCTTGAGCGTTTGTCTACTTTAGACAAGAGGTCTGAGAAGCAAGACAACTACATGAGTTTTGTAAAGCACGTTTGGCCTCAGTTTATTGAGGGCAGCCATCACAAGATTTATGCAGAGAAGTTACAGGCTGTAGCTGATGGTAAGTTAAAGCGTTTAATTATTAATATGCCGCCTCGTCATACGAAGTCTGAGTTTGCGAGTTACTTGTTTCCCACTTGGTTAATGGGCAGAAGACCTGACCTAAAAATCATTCAGGCTACGCACACGGCTGAGTTGGCTGTTGGTTTTGGTCGTAAGATTAAGAACCTTATTGAGAGCGAAGATTTCAAGGATGTATTTCCTGAAGTTAGTTTGGCTGGCGATGCGAAGGCGAGTGGTCGTTGGAGTACGAACAAGGGCGGTGAGTATTACGCTGTTGGTGTGGGCGGTGCTTTGGCTGGTCGTGGTGCGGATTTGGCGATTATTGATGACCCCGTTTCGGAGCAAGACGCGTTAAGCACTACTGCTTTGGACAATATCTATGAGTGGTACACTTCTGGTCCAAGGCAGCGTTTACAGCCCGGTGGTTCGATTATCATTGTTATGACGCGGTGGAGCATTCGTGACTTAACTGCGAAGGTTTTAGCCAAGCAGAGTGAGAAGGGTGCGGATAAGTGGGATATTGTTGAGTTCCCTGCGATTATGCCTTCTGGCAAGCCTTTATGGCCTGAGTATTGGGCTTTAGAGGAGTTAGAGGGTGTTAAGGCTTCTATTCCTGTTGCTAAGTGGAACTCTCAGTATATGCAGAACCCCACTGCTGAAGAGGGTGCTATTATTAAGCGCGAGTGGTGGAACATCTGGGAGAAGGAAGACCCTCCCCCTTGTAGTTATATTATTCAGAGTTACGACACTGCGTTTAGTAAGAGTGACAGGGCTGATTACAGTGCTATTACGACTTGGGGCATATTTCACAATGACGAGACACAAGAGGAGCATATTGTTCTTTTGGACGCTGAGAGGGGCCGTTGGGAGTTCCCTGAGTTAAAGGAGCAGGCTTTAGAGTCTTATAAATTGTATGAGCCTGACATGGTTTTAGTTGAGCAGAAGGCGAGTGGAATGCCTTTGACTCAGGAGTTGCGTAGGATGGGCATTCCAGTAACACCATTTACTCCGAGCCGAGGTGCTGATAAGTTTACTCGTATGCACGCCTGCGCTCCTGTGTTTGAAAGTGGTATGGTGTGGTGTCCTGAGACTAATTTCTCAGATGAAGTCATGGAAGAATGTGCAGCATTTCCGAATGGTGAACATGATGACTTGGCGGATTCGATGACTCAGGCTATACTACGTTTTAGGCAAGGTGGTTTTATTACCACTCCAAGTGATTATGATGAAGATGACGAAGCGGGTTTTTACCGTCAGAAACGCGAATACTACTAGGAGACTGTTATGGACGAAAACATTGGAAGAGTAGATAAAAAATCAATTATAAGAGCCTTGCAAGAAGCGATGACTATGGGTGAGTCTGGTAGAACCATTTCTGAAGCTGACAGAAGGAGAATGGAGAGGTTAAAGGGCATGGGCAAACCTCAAGGTATGAAGATGCCCGAAAGAATGAAGACAAGAGATAGTGGTGACATGGACCTCTCTCCTGAAGAAGAAAAAGCTCTTCAAATGCTTCTTCAAATGCGAAGAATGAAAAACCAAGATGCTGAACGCAAAGCTTTTCCACCTCCATCTATGATGAACGGTGGCGGTGTTGCTGTAGCAAAAAAACGCAAGAAACCTAAAAAAGGCTGTGTCATGAAAGGGCGCGGCGGTAGCTATAAGGGGATACGATAATGGCTAAGAAATTAAAACCTGTACCATCTGGCAACAAGGGACTTCCTAAACTGCCTAAAGATGTTCGTAATGACATGGGATTTTTTAATGAAGGTGGCAGCGTTGAAGTTGATGGCGTTATGCAAGAGCATTACGAGCAATCTCAGACAGCTTCTACTAAAGGCGCAACGAATGCTGGACAATCACGCGGTGGAGGTGCAGCAATTAGTGGCCTTACATTTAGAGGAATAAAGTAATGCCCAAAATCACAATAGACGTTCATCTGCCTTATGACGATGTTCCAGAAATGTCAGACGATGAAGTTTTAGTTGTTGAGGATATTGTTGACGAAGAGGCTGACGAAGAAATTGTTGTTACCTGTCCCACTTGTGGTGCGGTGATGGCTACAGACTTATAACAGGAGCCTAACATGGCGGTTGAACAGGGACTAGGTGCTGGCGGTATTCCAGACGAACTTTTGGCAGAAGACAGTACACGCATGATGGAATTGCCTGAAGTTGTTTTAACTCCGGGCATTACAGAATTTGATGATGGTAGCGCTGTTATTGGAGAATACGAAGAAGAAGCTGAAGTTGTTCAGGAAATTGAATTTGATGGGAACCTAGCAGAAATTGTTGATGAAGATGAGTTAAACTTAATATCTTCTAATCTTGTTAGTCTTATTGATGATGATTTATCTTCTCGTCAGGAGTGGGAAGATACCTATAAGAATGGTCTTGAGTTCCTTGGCATGAAGACTGAGGAGCGTTCAGAGCCGTTTGAGGGTTCTTCTGGCGTTATTCACCCGTTGTTGGCTGAAAGTGTTACACAGTTTCAAGCTCAGGCTTACCGTGAGCTTTTACCTGCTAGTGGCCCTGTTAGATCGCAGGTTGTTGGTGCGCAGAATGAAATGCTTGTCAAGCAAGCAGAGCGCGTTAAAGATTACATGAATTACATGATTACTTACGAGATGGAGGAGTATGATCCTGAGTTAGATCAAATGCTTTTTTATCTTCCAGTTATTGGATCAACCTTTAAGAAGATTTATTCCGATCCCTTAAAGGGGCGTGCGGTTAGCAAGTTTATTCATGCAGAGGACATCATTGTGCCTTATGGCGCGAGTGATTTAAGTTCTTCTCCTCGTATTACCCACAGATTAAGTATGGATTCCAATGAGGTCTTGAAGCTGCAACTTGCAGGATTTTATCGTGATATTGACTTACCATCTCAAAGTGAGGGTCAAGATTCCTCAATGGATGAGGTTGAAGAGTCTATTGATGACATTCAAGGCGTACATCCAGCAGGGCCTTCAGATGAGCTTACGCTGTATGAGATACACACTTCTTTAGATATTGAAGGATTTGAGGACCTTGGCGCAGATGGAGAGCCTACAGGTTTAAAGTTGCCTTACATTGTAACTGTTATTGCAGATTCAGGAGATGTTCTTTCAGTACGCAGGAATTACGATGAGATGGACCCTATGCGGCGTGCGAAACAATATTTCGTGCATTACAAGTTTCTTCCGGGTTTAGGATTTTATGGCTTAGGTTTAACGCACATGATTGGTGGGCTGGCTCAAGCTTCAACATCTATACTGCGTCAGCTTATTGATGCGGGAACGCTCTCCAACCTGCCAGCAGGCTTTAAAGCCCGTGGCGCTCGTATCCGCGATGAGGATTCTCCCCTTCAACCGGGCGAGTTCCGCGATATTGATGTGGTTGGGGGGACCCTGCAAGGCTCTTTGATGCCCCTCCCGTTCAAGGAGCCTTCAGGGACTCTTTATAACCTCCTTGGAACGCTCGTAGATGCTGGACGTAGGTTTGCGTCTATGGCTGATATGAAGGTTGGTGAGATGAGTGGCGATACGCCTGTTGGCACCACTATGGCTATCATGGAGCGTGGCACTAAGGTTATGTCTGCAATCCACAAGCGGTTGCATTATTCTCAAAAAATTGAGTTTAAACTTCTTTCTAAGATTTTCTCTGAGACTGTACCTGCGTATCCTTATGTAGCAGATATGCAAATGGGTCCTGAGATTTTTGCACAAGACTTTGATTCTCGTGTGGATGTTTTACCTGTTTCTGATCCAAACATCTTCTCTATGTCCCAGCGCATTGCATTGGCACAAACAGAGTTGCAGTTGGTTCAGTCTAATCCTCAGATACATGGAGGACCACAGGGATTGTACCAAGCTTATCGTAAGATGTACGAAGCTCTGGGCGTGAATAACATTGATGGCATCTTGCCACCACCGCCACCTCCTCCACCACCTGTTAACCCTTCTAAGGAAAACCAGTTGGCGTTGCAGGGCGCTCCTTTGCAGGCATTCCCAGATCAGGACCACGAGGCTCACATAGAGGCTCACATGGCTGTTATGTCTACTCCTGCTATGCAGCTTAATCCAAATGCGATTATGTCATTGCAGGGACACATACAGGAACACATAGGCTTACTTGCTGAAGCTCAGGCGCAACAGGAAGTTATGTCTCAGATTCCACCAGAGCAAATGCAGATGATGCAACAGCAGGCTCAAATGATGCAGCAACAAGGTCAGATGGGTGGCCCACAAGCTCAGGCTCCTGATCCTATGGCACAGTTTAAGCCACAGATTGATTCTCTTGCGGCACAAATCATTGCCGACTTAACTGAAGAGCTTGCTCAAGCGGTTACTCCACCTGAGCAGGATGATCCTCTTGTGAACATTAGGAACCAAGAGCTTCAGATAAAAGCTGCTGACGTACAGCGCAAAGAGGCTGAGTTTGAAGCGAAGCAAGAGTTTGATCGTGAGAAAGAACGCAATGATGTTCTAACTGCACAGCAAAGGATTGATGTTTCAGAAGCGGCATTAGCCGATAAAACAAGGATTGCAGAGGATCGCATTAAAACACAGCGAGATATTGCGGTTTTAAACTCTAATACAAGGAAGCAATAAAATGGGATCAGTAAGAGATAAAATGGTTGAGCAAATTCGTGCAGCAAAGCGTGCGCCTGTTGTTGTTCAGGAAACTCCTGTTGTAGAAATGGTAAGAGCGCGTAGTGAGGAAGGACATTTTTTAAAAGATGACCCAAGTACCCCAGAAAACGAAGCGTGGGTTGAGAAGCCAGCCGCAAAGCCAAAAGCCAAAAAGAAAGCTGCTTCAAAGAAAAAAACAGCTTCCAAAAAGTCTAAGTAGATTTAGTAAAATCGCAAGACCCCAGAGATTCCAAGGGGTTTTTTAACTAACGCCTATAGATTTACATATTTCAATTTGGTAATCATTTAGGACATTGTTTTTTATCAATGCCCTAAGTGTTGCCCTAGCTGACATAATTAAACCAAAACTTTCTTTACCCATCCCCCACTCACTACTTCCTATTTCAACATAATAGATTGCGCGACTGATAAGTTCATTCATCAAATCATCCTGTGCCTTAGAAATAAAAAAGTGTTGTTTTGTAAGTCGAACTATTTCTGGGACTTCACAACAAGTATCGTAAGCATCTTGCATAAATGCTTTAGGTATTTTTACTAGGTCAATCATTTTGTTTCCTTTTTGCTAATAATCCCACTTTATAGCAATTCGCCCCATACCACAAGAGCTAATTTAGTAGATATTTATTTTTTTACTTGTATATTCCTAACAATAGCATACTACATGAGGTATGGATGCACTACATTTAGCAGAATATCTATTTAAGAGCATTCGTGAACGTGACGCCCGTTTAAAAGACAGGCTTGCGGATAATTCGATACAGACCTTCGAGGAGTATCGGTACGTTGTGGGT
>Ga0209535_1002134_pt1 | contig 12940 bp, 19 predicted proteins | sample LinPmetageLP28_FD_184041 | JGI IMG/M metagenome (GOLD analysis project Ga0209535, IMG submission 184041) | Marine viral communities from the Pacific Ocean - LP-28 (SPAdes) (version 2) | ecosystem: Environmental > Aquatic > Marine > Oceanic | place: Pacific Ocean | collected 2009-08-22
CTATATCTACTATGTCTAGGTTGGATGTTCCGTCTATATCAATGTCTCCACTAATATCTAAAGAAGCTCCTGTTAAAACACCCGCTACTGTAAGAGTAGAAGCCATATCTACAGCTCCATCTATATCTACTATGTCTAGGTTAGATGTTCCATCAACGTCTATGTCGCCAGATATATCTAAGGCTGTACCAATAAGTGTTTGTGTAAGAGTTATCTGTCCATTTGAGGCAATAGTCATGGCATCTACATCTGATGCAGAGCCAATAGTTTTACCATCTCCAATAATAAGATCGTCAGTTAGTGTGACTATGCCTGTCACTCCAAGAGTGCCACCAACTGTAGCTAAACCACCTATTGCTACATCATCAGTAACTGTTAAATCGTCTTGTACTTTTAAATCTACAACATTAAGACTGGCAAAAGCGTCAACAACTGCTGCACCAGAACCTGCTCCATCTAGGTAAACCGCTTTAACATCTCCAGGTGGAATAGTGATATTAGCTCCAGAGCCTTGAGTAATAATAATATTTTGAGAACCACTTGTACCATTTTCAATAAACTGTACTCTATTGATTGTGTTAGGTGCAATCGTAATAGTACAGGCTGAATCTAGTGTTCCTGTGTATTCCAGATACATTGCCCTACCTGGATCAGTTGCGCCATCAGCTACTGTAGTAGTGTGGGTGTCTGCGTTAGTGGTGATTCCTTCGGTTCCGTAACCCATCGCTTCACCGATCAATTCTAAATTTGTATTTGTTGTTGTTCCCCAAGTTCCACTACCGTCACCAGTAGCCATTTCATTTAATCTGAGGTCATTTACGTATGTGCTAGCCATTATTTATTCTCCGTGCTGTTTGATTATAGTATCTTTTTTCATATTAGTTAAGCAACTTCTTCCCAATTTGGTGTTTGTGAAACAGTGACACCATTCCATGTTGTCGTTACTCCAGGAACTACTTTCCCCCAAACAAGCAAACCCCCTAATGAGGTAGTCCCTAGAACACTTGTTGGGAAAGCATTAGCATTTCCAGAAACTGTTTCATCCCCAACTGCTCCAGTTGCAGAAAGACCTGTGATAGAAAGTATGTTGTCTGTGACTGTGCTAACACTGCCAACAGCTCCTGTGCCTGCGACAGTTGTTGGAAAAACATTTGCTGTTCCAGTTACGGTTTCTTCACCAAGAGCTACTGTTGAAGCTAACCCCGAAACACCTTGAAGAGCAGCACCTGTTGTGGCTACCGAAGCTATTGCTCCAGTTGCTGCGACACCTGTTATAGAGACAGGTATAATTCCTTCGCCAAAGGCTAAAGAACCCCAACCTCCTCGACCCCAACCATTAAGTTGCTGTGCCATAAATTGTTAAGCTATTCTTATTACCGCAGCACTCGCACTCGCAGTTGGGAAAGATATAGTAAAACTACCTGCAGTAGAAGTCTTATCTCCACCAAAATCAAATACAGCAACCGCAGGATCTCCCGACTGAGTGTCGTTGTATATCATACAGCCTCTAGCTGTGATTGTTGCTGTACCAAAAGTTAAATCAGCAAAGTCTGTAAAACCTGTAGTTCCAGAACTTGTCGGGTTTATATTAGTTAATGCTGCTCCCCCAGAAGTGTAGTTAGTCCCACTTGCTTCGTTAGTCGTTACAAATGCTGTCGTAGTTGCACTCATTGTTGCTGAACTTGTGTATAGTGCTAGTTTAAAAGAATTACCTCCTGATGCTAAAAAATTATGTTTAGCTTCTAAAAGTTCTTTTTTAAAACTCGTGCACATTGCTTGTGTTATTGCCATTATAGTCTCCTTATAATATTTGCTAGGTCTTTGTGACCTTGTTGTTCTAATTGATTACATATAGTACACATGTGGTTTTTTACTCCTTCTTGTATATAAAAAGTAACCACTTGTTTGCATGCATCTCTAAATGCATGAGCTTGTGCCTTTAATGGCGCAGGAGCATCATCACTGACAGAAATTATTTTATTAGTTGCCATCTCAGCAACTTCTTCTACCGTGTGTCCTCTGTTTTTTGTTGTAGTGACACTGAGGTCACCTAACTCTGATAAAAATTCTTGTGTTTGCATTAATATTTACTTGGTTCAGGTGTGTTAAACTCTAAATCGTCTCTTCCTATCATTCCTATAAATTCTTGTTTTTCTTTTTCTACCTCTGACCATTTACCTGCTTGCATTTTATCATCTTTTATATAAGTGATGATTGGGTCAGGCAAACGGTGGTAACCATAAAGTTTGTTTTGAATATCTACATCAGTGTCTAGCAGATTAGACCTAGGAGCTATAGAAATTTCTACTCCTTGGTCTATGCATTTAGCTAACCAAAACTCACAGCAAGCTCGACCTGCTTCTGCGAAATGCATATTAGTTTTATAAGTAAAATCTACACCAAACACAGTTAAATGACTAACTTTATTCCAAAGAGCAAAAGCTATTGCGTAAGCTACTGTGTTGCTGAAATAAGCACACCCTAAATCACTAATTAAATCATTTAAAGGAAACTCTTCTGCTGAAGGTACTCTTTCATCTAATTCACAAGTGTATATGGGGTATTTTATTTGCGGCAGTCTATTCCTCATCATAGGTGTCATAGATCCTGCATCTTCTGTGTCTAAAAATCGACTCATAGGATCCATAATAAAAGCTCTGTCTACGTCTGGCAAAACACCCACCATAGCATTAACAGCCCAAACTTCATCAAAAGTTAAACTGTGTGTTTTAGCTAAATGATAATCTATCTGGCTTTGCCCCATAGCCACTAATGCTATGTTTTTACCTTCTAATTTTTTTATCATTAGTAGATGTCTCCGTAACGGTATTCATCTTTATTCCCTAATATTTCAACCCTGTTTTTTAAACTTGTTAAACCACTTGTAAACCTAGCCTCAAACATTTGAGTTTCATTAGGGTCTAGTTTTAAGAATATCGCTGCTTCTGCCAAAGCACCGTAAAATAATGTGTCACCTGCGTTAGTTCCTAACCAACTTGTGCCGTCAGCAGAAGAAGTTATAGATTGAGGGTTGTACACATAATGTAGTTCAAAAGTAAAACTAGAGCTGGGAGTAGGAGCTATTATGAAAGTAGTGTCATCAAAAAGAGCATAATAAAGTGGTGATCCTGTTGTTGTCACCTGTGGTGTGTAGTCTCTAATAAAAGAAACATCTTTTAAAAGTAAATAATCATAATTGTTACTACCATCAATAACTGCTAAGCTTAACGGTGTTAAAAAATCGGAAGGCATTTCTAGGTAAGTGTTGTCTGCTGTTGATGTGCCTGTTACATTTTTACGGAAAACAGGTATCTGTACGTTTTGTAAAATTCTTTGTTCTGCTTCTTGTATAAAGATAGGGAGATTACTTACAAAAGTTGAATCAGAACTTTCGACATAATCTTGAATAGCTGTTTTTAATGTTGTGTATGTCCAGTTCATGCTGTTGTCACCGTTAGTGTTCCTGTCTCACCTTCCATTTTAAAAGGGTCTCCAATAACATTAGGAAACATTGTTCCAATAACTTCTGGGATAGTATTGTATGGTCCAACTTGTGTTGCGTTACCGTCTGCGTCGTAAGTGTTTAATGGTCCATATGTCGTAACTGTTCCTAGCCCAACTTCTTGATCAACATTAGGTCTAGGATTCCAAAGTGCTTCAGCATCTAAGACACGTGGTACTGGGTTTAGTTGAGGCTCTTTAGGGTCAAAACATTCTGGGCAAACTTTAAAGTCATTCCATTGTTTCTTTAAATCTAAATAAGGATAAGCCCACCCACAAGTGTCGCATATCCCTTGAGCATGTGTACCTTTAGCGTAAGCCATTAATAATTCCTCCTAGGAACTAAATGCAAACTATTTCTACCTGTGTCTCCCGCTACTGCTCTCGCAAAATCTTCTTCGTATAGCGGTTTTAATACTGCTATTCTTTCAGGGTTCTTTTTAAGAGCTAAGTAGAAAGCCAATCCTGAAACCATACACGCAATAAAACGACTAGGTACATCGGGGTCATTAACAGATGCATTAATATCATCTATTCTTTGTATTCTATTAGAAAGAAAAATATCTGTAGAATTGTCTGGTGCTGGCCAAACATATAAAACAGGAGTTGATTGCCTATCTAAAAAATATTCTGTTGGTCTAGCTTTGGTTGATTTAGTGGGGATGTTTAGATACTCATCTCTTCCTACACTACTTAATTGAAAATCTGTGACTGTTGTGCCAACAGTTCTTCTAATAACCGCATCAATTATATCTATATCATAACTGTTTAGTGTGTAATTATTCTGTCCTTCTATCATCGTCAAAGGAATTTGAGCGATAGTCCAAACATTGACACCTCTGTTAGCCCAATCACTAAACATGATGTTCATAGAGCGTCGGGCTGTTACTGCGTCATAACCTGTACGCATCTCCAACCCTGCCAGCTCATAAGCTTCTTCCATGACAGCTGCAGTATCAAGACTAAATGTTTTAGTTCCTGAAGTAGCCATTTTTATGCATGGAAAACAGTCATTGTTAAAAATGTTGAAACAGTATATTGAATATAGATGCCGTCAATAAAAAGAACACCATCCGCAGGTATTACTACATCCCTCGTTGCAGTGGCACTAGCAACTGAACTTAATTTCATAAGACTTGTCCCAGTAGGGGAGTTCTCTAAGAAATCAGTTGTTCCTGCTGTTGCTGTGCTAGTTAAATAAATACCTTTAAGCCTTGATCTGCCTTCATAGATAACATCTGCAGCTGAAGCATTTACTCCTGCTGAGACATTTCCTGCTGGATTACCAACTGCTGAAATACCTGATATAGTTTTAAAATACACTGCTCCAGTAGCAGTACCTGCATTAGCACCTGTAATAGATTCTGTTTGAGCATCGCCATTAACATCAGTGCCAGTTACAGTAAAAGAAATACCTGAATCATCTCCAGCAGAAAGAATAGTTACTATTCTTCCATGACTAAGTGCAACAGCACCGCCAGAAGCTAACGCACCACCTATAGTAAGTGCTGCGTTATTTCCAACTGAGGCTGCTACTGATATTCCATCGGCATCTAAAGCTACTGTATCTGCAGTAATAGTAACTGCTTGTACATCTGATCGTGCTGCCATAAGTTACTCCTGATTATATATTAAGTTTGATCAATGAGTAATCAGTCGTTACATCAACTAACATACATGTACCAACGATATCTAAAATGTCACTTGTTGCTGGAGCTACGCCACCTGCAACTGTTGCTGATCTCACTACGTTATGTCCAAGCACTATAGTTCCTACTGTCAATACTGCTGCTGGTCCATAAGTTTGGAACCAACCGTAAGCACTGGCTGCCATGTCAACAACAGGGACACCCATTGCTGCGCCCGTTTCTGCTGCTGGTGCAACTAGAACGGCAGACCAAGGATCTGCTATTAATGAAACTTTAGATGAAGTTGCTACTGCTGTAGCTAAAGCATCGTAAGTTGTTATAACAACTGAAGGATCACTTGAGTGATCATGTGCTGGATTAGAAGCAATTTTCATACATTGCCCTTCGCCAGCACCATCATTAACATAAAGATAACCGTTTTTATACTGGTTAGCTGTTAAGTCAGTTCCTGCTGTTTCTATTGAAATCTCATACTCACCAGCAGCAACTGCTGCTGTTGGGGCTAAGTCTTGGTGATCGGCTTTTGTTCCAACTGCTGTTTGAACAAGTTTTCCTGCTGTTAATGCAACACCACCTGCTAAACCGTATCTAAATACTCTGTCACCATAATAAAGAACTGATCCTAAAGGAATATCATTCCCTAAAGAGTCTGTTATTGAAGTAGTTCCACTTGTAAAAGGGTTAATAATATGGTCAGGGTTAGAGCCTTTACCAAAAATAACATCTGTAGGTGCAGCACCCAATACAGTACTAGAACCAGTAACATCACCTAGTGCGTACATTCCACCTTCTCTAGTTCCGTAAGTAGTTTCTACTCCTGTGCCTGATGCGACTCTGTAAGTGTTGAATCCGTTTTGTGAGCGGACTATTCCGCTGAATGAAGTTTTTGCCATGATTTTTTCTCCCGAAAAAATAAATCTATCATCTTGGCTTGTCTGCTAGGTCAGTAGATAGATTAAAATAAAAATACCCTAGTGTTGGTTCGATTCTATATAAAAAAAGGGGAGAAGTAAACTCCCCCCCTCATTTTTTATTTATGCTCCTGGTGAACCATAAATACCACGCCAATCGCTAAAGCCGAAGCTGTAACGTTCACGTGCCTTATAACGGACATTTCCGCTTTCAAAATCACCTTCCATACCACTAGAAACAGGGGTACGAACAAAGTGTTTAAGACCGTTCGGAACATCAGTTGTAAGGAACCAAGCATCAGAATCAGTTAAATAATGATTAATTGAATATCCGCCTGAGACCATTCCCATGTTGCGAAGAGCATTAATATCATTGTTTGCTGTGTCTACTCTGCCTGGAGTATTTAATAGACGATCTGCTATAAATTGCAAATTAGAAGGAATTATTAATTTCTTCGCCTGTGCATTTACCTTAAGACCTCTTTCATCTGTGAACGCTGCAATGTCAATCATTGATTGTTCAAGTGAAGTCTCATTTAGATCTGCTGCTGTGCTAGGTTCGTTCGACAAATCACCAGCAGTCAACGTTGGGTGATCGGTTGCCATTAAGGCTTTACCGTCTCCACCTGCAGTTACACCAGCTGTGAATCCGTTATTTAAAACGTTCGCAGCCTTGACTTGCTTGGTTTGATGCATAGAACGTGCCAATGCACGAGTATATCGTGCGGACAGCGAATCGTATAGATTGTCTTCCATTGCTTCTTCTGTTAAAGAAAATGCGAGTGCAATAGTTTCGTGTGTATATCTTGCCGTGAATGTTTCTTGGGCATAATCGTACACTACTGCTGCGCCTTCTCCTTTGACTGGGGCTTCCCCGAATCCTGAAAGCATTACTTCTTCCTCAAACGCTCTGTCCGAAGACTCGGTGTCGAAGATTTCTGCATGCTCATCTGGATACTGGTCATACTCCAATCCAAAAAGAGCATTTAGACCTGGAACTAACTCTTTGACGAGTTGTGCTCTGTTAATAGCCATTTTATATTACTCCTAATTAAACTGCGAATACGCTAGTTGGGAAACTGAAGAACGCACGTGCATGGGCACCAATCGAATTGCTAGGATTGAGTTTAAAACCTACGCACAAAGCAACACCTGATGAGGTAGTTGCAGTTGCACCTTCTTTTGAACGACCAGTGTTTGTATCACCAGCTGTTGTGCTTAGTGTATACTTACTACCTATGAAACTTACCGCAGGTGTTCCTGCTGTAAATTGTGCCTCATAGACAATACCTGGATCGCTATAAACAAGAGCTTCGGCATCCGCTCCACCTAAAGTTGCTACTGCACCAGTCCAAGTTTTTGAAAAAGTTGGGGTTCCGTCAGTTGCTGTGTAATACACGCCATAGAACACACCACATGGAGTACCAGTTGCCGTCCCTTGAATGACATAACCACTAGATAAATTTACAACATCACCACTAAAGATAGATGCTGAAGTTTCGCTAGCGATTCTCAGTCTTGCAGGACGAATAGTACCACCATACATGTGATAAGCTGGCGTAAATCCGTCAGGATCGTTTGTATTTGCCATTTTATTTCACCTTATATATTAAGTGTTATTATTCAAGAGAAATTAACTCTTATTCTCCCTACTTCCAAACGTCGTACGACTAGATCGTTGAGGTTTGTCTATAGGCATTAAAGGGTTACTTTCTCTCATTAGTTGAGAATCAACCGCTTCCATAGTAGCATCATTTACACCTTTGTAATGAGCTTCTCTTTCTGCGACTGTTTCTTCAGGTATCTTGGCTAAGATTAATCCACCTACTCCAATAACTCCAGCGTGTTTGCCATCATCAATGGTAGGAGCTTCAAAATCTGGGTGATCTGATGCTCTTACAGGTTCAAAACCTTCTCGAATACGTTTTGACATATTTGATCGGTCATCTACATTGAGAATACTTTCACGTATCCATCGATATTTAAATCCAGGAGGTGCTTTTGGGGCATCTAAACTGGAAGGTGGTTGCCAAGGTTTTCTGCGAGTTTGAGTGTCTCGTGACTCTGCAGACCGTGAGTTACGGTCAGGGTTGACTTCTGTTTTATTTTCTTCTGTCATTTTATACTCCGTTATTGAACATGCTTAGCATATTCTTCAAGTGGCACTCCTAGCTTCTTCGCTATTGCGACTTGGCTAGTTGTGAGTTTTACTTTTCTAGGTTTATTTACAGTGGTTGCGCCAACGCTACCACCAGCTACTGCTTGAACAGGCTGTTGAGCCTGTTGAAACTTATGCGGGAAAGCTTGTCTGATTTCATTATCCAAAGCAGAGTAGTATTCATCAGATGTGGGGTCAATATTCTGATTTTCTACTAATTGTTTATGGAAAGCGAAAGCTGAAGAAGTCATTGCTACATCATCTCCAAACCAAGAGTTACGTTTTGCCCATTCTTCCGCCTTTGGGTCTGGCGTCGCAGGAGCAGGAATCTGGTTCTGGTTCTGGTTCTGGTTTGGTTGTTGTAGTCTTCTAGCTTCTTGTTCAATAAGCTCTTCTTCTTGTTCTCTTTTGAGCCTGCTCAAACTTTCAGACTCCACAGATAATTTAGCTAAATTTTCTTGAGCTTCTATTAATCTGTCTGTGTCGTGTTCTTCGTGTGCTTGTTTTAACTGTGCTTTCGCAGCATTTAAATTTGCATCTACTCTTGAGTTGTACTCGGTTAATAAATTTTTATCTGTTTTTGTTAATTTTGTTTTTGTTGTATCTAGTTCTTGTTTTACACTTTCTGCATACGTTAGTGCTGCTTGTTCACGTCTTTCAGCTTCACGCATTTTATACGTTAGCTTGTCTATACGTTTTTTAACAGAGTCACTGTATTCTGCAACTTCCTGATCGTGCCCTTCAGAAACTGGTTCTTCTGCTGTTGATTGCTCAACAGCTTCTAAAGAAATTTCTTGTTCTTTTCCTTCATTCTCTAAAGGAAGTTCTATTTCAACTTCTTCTATTTCTACGTTTTCTGCAACGTCTTGCATGGAGTTCGCCATGTTCATAGTCCTCGATGATAGCGTGAAATTTTGTAAAAGTAAATCATCCTGCTAAAATATCTTCAGGGTTGTTGATTACTGCTAAAATTTCATCGTCGTTTAATAAACGCAAATCTCCGCCTTCAATTTGAATGCGGGCACCTGCATACCTGCCAAAAATGATCCAATCTCCTTCTTGACACCACTGCCCTTCTGGAAATTTATTACCATCTTTGTACGCATCTGGACCAAGCCTCACTACATATCCAACTACTGTTGCCAGTCGTTCTTTATCTACTGTTTGCTTAGCCAAATGAATTCCTCCTTTTGTAACTTTGCCAGGAACAAAAGGTAATATTAAAATCCTATACCCTGTAGGTGTAGGAAGTTTTTGCTGTAAAGAAACATCTTCTTGAAGTCTTTCTACAGTGAAAGCATCAGATTTTTCTTCTACTTCTTCTGTGCTAAAATTGTCCACGAAATCGGGAACTGTTTTTGATTTTTCGGTATCTGATCCAAAACTAGATAATGTCTTCATCTTCTATTTTCATCCTTTTATGCAGGTCTAATATTTCTCGTTCGGCAAAATCTAGACCTGATATTTCACCTACGATTCTTTGATACTGTTCATAATCACCAGCACCACCAGCTGCAAGCGTTTCTGATAATTCAGTTTTACGCTTGCGGTATTGTTTGAGTAGAAACTCAGTTGTCTCTAACCAATCCAATTATTTCTTTCCTTTCTTTTTAGATTTGCCATCATATATAGCTTTATCCCCTGGACGGATAAATTTTTCTGGGTCTCCCCTATATAGATCTCTTCTAGCTGTCATTCCTGGCATATTTTTCTCCTAGTAGTATTTAGTTTGTTTACGACGGTCATTACTAACAGCACCACAACCTCTGGCAATCTCAGATTTAACTGGACCACCTTCAACCATGCGTTTAGTTTTTCCGCCAGCCATATTGAGTGCGATAGCTACTGCTTGTTTTTGTGGGTAGCCTTCGTCTTTCAATTTCGTTATCTTCTTAGAAACTCTCCCGCCTTTTTCCATTTTAGCAGTCTTAGCAGAATCTCTAAAATCTTGAGCAGACGGTGCTCCTTTATCTCCAGGAGATCTCATTTTCTCTCCTGATCCTGCTTTTATGCGTTTACGTTTCGCGTTGATATTTGTGTATAGTCCTGGTTTAGCCATTATTTTTTCTTTTTCTTTTTAGTTACTGCGCCACCGTAAGTGTATCCTCTGACTTGACCGTCGACTCCTTCCATCATTCTAGCTCTGTCATTTTCTGACATGACTTTACCACCCATATCGTATCCCATGACTTTACCACCTATGTTCATCTTTTTTGCGATGGGTGAAAACTGTTTTTTCATTCCTGGCATTACGTTCTCCCGTATTCTACAAACTTCAAACCTTTAGTGGCTGCTCCGCCACCTTTAGCTTTTCTAGTTATTTTTTTAATTTTAGTACCGTCTACTTCTTTAATTGGATTCTTTTGAATTCCTGGATATCCCATTTTACTTGGCATTTTATTCTCCTCGGCTTTTTGTATCAGCTTCTCGTACTTGCTTTAGATTATCAGCGAAAGTGCGGTCAGCTTCTTGTTTAGCCTGTATTAGTGTTTTCTCTCGATCTGCTGCAATTTTCATTTCAGCGATCGCCTCGTTTGATATTATTTTCTCTGCATCAAGTTGTGCCTGCGTTGCATCTTTTTGTGCACGTTGGGCAATCTCTTCACGTTGAACCTCAATAACTGGGTCTATACGTTGAAGCTCAACAGCTTCTTGCACAGCTTGTGCTTTGCCTGTCACTTCAGCGGTAGCTTGTGCAGCAGCTTGAGCAATTTGATTCATTATTTCAGGAGTCATTTGCTCTAACGGTGGCAGTGGTTGTCCCATTGCCTGCTCTACCTGCTGTTTGTAAAGCATTGCTTGATGTTCTTGTATATTTGCACTTATCATCTGTGCAACCTGTGGTTGTTGTTGAACCATCGGATTTTGTATAAATGAACTGTGTGCAGCAACGTATGCTTCATGGTCTTGCCATTCAAAAGCTTTAATAGGTTGCCCTAGTAATGCTGCTTGTTCTTCAGATATTGGATCTCTGGGAGGAACTTCTTGTTGTTGTTGAAACAAAGACTCTACGTTTTTAATTTCCAAAGCATTGTACATTCTTTTGTAAGCCTCTGGGAGATTATGTATATCTGGTGCTGCTTGTGCCATTTGTAACATTTGTTGTGCTATCATAACACGTTGTGCCATTGAAAATATATTTGGATCGCTGACAGGAAGAACATCTATTCTTTCATCGAAATCTTGAGCCATGATAACATTTTGTCCTCCTGGCATAGCGTAAGGGTATTGTTCTGGTAAATATTTACTGTAAAGTTTTCCTAAAAGTCTGAATTCTTTTTTCTGTGCGAAATGTAAGCGTTTGTGGATAGCAGACATTACTTTAGTACCACGTTCTAACATAGCAACTGTAGTTCCTACTGGCATTTCTTGGCTACCCATGTCTCCCATCTGCATATCTGTGATAGAAGCAAATCTTCTTCCTGAATCTACAAGAACACCTAATAATTGTGCTAATACGGTAGAAGGTTCTTTATACGGTAACGGCATTAAAGAATCTCTAATTGTTGCACCAGCTACATCTACATCTCTAAACTCTCCAGGCTGTATCGGTTCGTTTTCACCTTGGATACGCATACCTCTAGCTTTAAAGCCAGCTGGTAAATTAGCTAAAGTTCCAGCGTCTATGAGTTGTCTTAATATTGAAGTCACTGATTTAGTTAAACCACCAATCATGTGGATTAAACCAAAACCGTAAAAACCTAATCCTGGTAAAAATTTATATTGGACAAAGTAATCTACTTTATTATACAGTTCATCTCCTTCTTCCCAGTTTCTGCGGATTGACAGTATTTTGTTTGTGTCTTTACATATTGTCACTATATAAGGGCAAGCAAAACCATGGTCTTCTATCTCTAAAAGAGTTAAGTCTACATGCATTTCTAAAAGCGTATACATGTCATTATTTTCAGCATAGTTTGGAGTAACTCCGTCTATTCTGTCTATTTTTTCTTTAACTTGATTTTCTTCTGGTACTCCTGCTCCTGTCATTTGCATTTCTAAGTACATGCCGTTCATTTGCATTTTACGCAAATCGTTTTCAGTCATAGTCATGACGTGAGTGTGTCGAGGAGAATTAAATAAATCTGTAGTAGCATAACTTACTATAAAATCTTCTGCTTTTACAAAATGACTTACTGCTCTATTTAACATTGTGTCAAAATATATTTTCTTGAAAGCACTTCCTGATAACGGTAAGTAAAAAAGTAACGAATCCATTTCTGGGTCGTATTCTTCCATCACGTGTGTGATTTGATAATTCATGAATTCTTTTACACGCTGTGCCTGTTTTGTAACTTCTTCGTTATCGTCTCCGATAGTTTGCACAGTAACTGGACCACCAGCTGGTAGTAATTCTTTATAGGCTTGAGATTGAAATTGTGTGACCGCTTCACTTAATAAAGGGTGGTTAACTCCACTTGCTCCTTCAAACGGTTGTGTACGTTCTTCTTGTTTTATTCCTAATAAATCTAAACCTTTTGCGAAAGCATTATACCATTCGCTTCTAGATTCTTTATCTTCTTCGTAAAGACCAATTAAATCACTGGATAATTTACCTAAAGAAATTTCATCTAGGTACTCAGCAAGGTTGTCTTGAAAACCTGTTTCTGGGGTTTGTTCTTCGGGCATGAAATCGACAACAGCAGAGCCATCATCTTCTAGTTCTATTTCAATATCTTCTTCCGCAAAGGGCGGAATATCTTCTACATCCCCCAACGGTA
>Ga0209535_1002135_pt1 | contig 12940 bp, 5 predicted proteins | sample LinPmetageLP28_FD_184041 | JGI IMG/M metagenome (GOLD analysis project Ga0209535, IMG submission 184041) | Marine viral communities from the Pacific Ocean - LP-28 (SPAdes) (version 2) | ecosystem: Environmental > Aquatic > Marine > Oceanic | place: Pacific Ocean | collected 2009-08-22
GTAGAGAATGAAGGTGAAAATATAGTAGCTGGATTTTTATACTGGAGTAATTCTAAACTAGTATGGCTTGACTGGATCATATCAAACCCTAAAGTTAGTAGGGATATAAGACAAGAAGCAATTAAAAAATTAATACTTACAGCAGAGTCTATGACTAAAGAAGCTGGAAGTAAATATATGATGTCAATAAGCAGAAGCAATAGTTTATTGAAAACACACGAACAAATGGGTTGGACTATTGACAAAACACCTTCTCATGAAATGATAAAAGTTATAATTTAAAATTAAAGTATATGGCAGTAGTAACAGCAGCCGTTGCGGTTGGCGCAACAGCAATAGGTGGAGCGGTTCAAAGTGGACAAGCACATAAAGCTATGCGTGGAGCAAGAGATGCTAAAGAGTCAGCTGCGGCAAAAGTAAAAGAGTTACAAGATAGTAGACAAACAGTAATAAATCCTTATTCAGGTGTTACAAATTTATCTGATATGGCTAGTGATTTATCAGGTATGATGAGTAATCCTTTTGAAAGTTTAGGTGTTGCTACACAGGCTGCTGAAATGCAAGCTGAAGAAGCTGACATATCGCTGGCTAATACTTTAGATATGCTAAGAGCAACTGGTGCAAGCGCCGGTGGAGCTACAGCTTTAGCTCAAGCCGCATTATCTAGTAAAAAAGGTATAAGCGCAAGTATAGAACAACAAGAATCTCAAAACCAACAACTAAGAGCACAGGGCGAACAAAACTTAATACAAGCTCAAGTAACAGAGCAACAAAGACTACAAAATGTTGCAATATCAGAAGGACAAAGAACTCAACAAGCTGATGCTCAAGGAAAAATATTTGAATTTCAAGCTAAAGAAGATAGACAAAACTCAGATATTTCTTATAACATATCTAAAGAGACAGGAGCCGCACAAAGAGAAGCTGCTTATAGATCACAAAGAGATTCAGCTACATCTGGAATATTCACAGGCATTGGTAGTATAGCAGGTGGATTAGCAACAGCAGGTGTAACCGGTGGTATGGACTTGGTTGGAGGAAAACTTAAAAAGATATAATAATTATGGGATATACAATACCAGGAGCAGACTACACAGTGCCACCGCAGTTACAAAATAATGTAGGTAAAGATTTAGGGACACAACTTGGAAGAATGTTTGCCTCTATAGGGCCAGCGTTTGCGGCTCAACAAAGTGCTACTAAAAAACTTAATCAAATAAGAAGTGATTATGAAACAACCACTATGGTTGCAAATCAAAAAATAGTTGATGCTCAGTTAGCTAAAGGTGAAAAACAAATTCAAGATAAAAGTGTTCTTGACCAATGGTCTAAACAAGTTATTGCTAGAGGTAAAGCCGCTACTCAAGCTCAAATAGATATAAGATTTGGTGATTTAACTCAAGAACAAAAAGATGAGCAGCTAGGTATAATCAGTAATTTTAATAATTATAATAATAAAAGTTTAGAACAAATTGGTGGTCTTACTGCTGATATAGACTCTTGGTCAGACCCCGTTAAAAGAGCTAACAACATTGTTATAGGTAGTGAAGAAAACGGAGAGTTTCTTTTAAACACCATGACTATGGATGTTCTTTCAGGTAAAAGTGCTGTAAGTCTTTATGGTAAAGGAGCTACGGCTTCAAAAACTTTAAATGTAGATGGTGACGATAATGAATTGCATTCAATAATAACCGTTCCTAAACTAGGTTCATATATTACAGGAATGGAAAGTAAAGGCGGTGATGTTTTTAAAAGCATGATTGCAAAAGGTATAGAAGATGGTAATATAAAAGAAACGTCCGATGGAAAAGGTTATATTTTTGAAAGAAAAATAAACTTAAATGCTTATGGAGGTGACAGTGGTTTTGATTTTGTAATAACCCCACAAGCTCGTTTAGACCAAGACAAATTATTTCAAGATGGTAATTTTACAGATAGCGATGGTAATTTAAAACCTGGATCAATTGTAAGAACTAGTAGTGATCCAGAAAGTCCACCTCAATCTTTTCAAACTACAGAAAAAATGGCAAACAACAAAGTTGGTGTTAGAACTTATGAATTTTTAGACATGACAACACTAGAAGATCCTGAAGGTACTTTTATGAAAACTATAAGTGCTAACACAGCTCAAGTTTTAAACTCTAAAAGACCTGAAGTTATTGCTGCTAATTTATCTAAAAACTATGATGTTCATACGGTTAAAGAATGGAATGGTGAATCCTATACGTCTATGAATGATTTTTTAACAAGTGCACCTAAAGCAGATGTTGAAAGTTTTGTAAACGAATCTATCAAGCAAAGCGTGTTTGAACAAGGACTAAATAAACCTACTAAAACAAAAGGCATGAGTTTGGTGAGTAAAGAAATAGATGACAAACTTGAAACATATTTAAAGGAAAACAGCATAACAAAACCAGATGGTTCAGCATACAAAAGTAAAGAGTTTATTTACACAAGAGAAACATATGATGTTCAACCTGTAGTTAAACCTGGAGGTGATTCAATAAATGTATATCAAAATGTTTTAGATCAATTAAATGCTCCAGGTGCAGATCCAAGAGTTGTTTTATCTAGTCCAATTCAAATAAAAGGTGGTAACAAAGTGGGTTATGACAAGGCTTCAGGTGTATATCTTATTTATGGAAGTGATGGCAAACCAACTGATCAAGAACTTTCAGTTGAAGAAGTTAAAACGCAATTAAAAAGAGGAATTTAATAAAATAATAATATATGGAAGTATATATAGTAGACGGTAGAGAGCTTACGCTTGAACAGTTTCAGGCAGAAGTTGCAGAATCTGGATTAAGTGATTCTCAATATAGAGCTTTATACAATGTAGAAGTAAAGACAACGACTGTGGCAACGGATGCGACTGCAGGAACGGGAATAGCGTCCATTCAAGATGCAGATGTAAAAGTGAAAAACATTGTAGGAGCTGCAGCAACTCAAGCTTCTACGGATTCCAATTTGGAAAATATCAATTCGGCCTTAGATTTAAAGCTTGAAGAAAAAAGAATTTACGATAAAAGAAGAGAAGAATTAAAGTTAATAATTGAACAAGGGGGTAATGCTCCTGAGTTAGCGATGGGAAGTATGAGTTCTGTATTTCGTAAAAAAGGTGAAAAAATAAATAATGAAATAAAAAAACTAGGATTAGATATAGATGATATTGAATACGCTGAAAATCAAAAATTAAAAGATTTAACAGGTAAAACCTGGGATTCTAAAGATATTATTACCACTCTTTCTATGCAACCGGAAGATGTTTTAATTGAATGGTTTAAAGATCCTGATAAAGGTGGGTTGCCAGAATTGTTTGGATCAGAGACTGAAGGTAAAATTACCAATGAAATTAAAATTCCAGGGTTTGGTGTTATTAACACCAGTATGTTTCAAAACTCTGAAAAAACTAAAGAAATTTTAAATAATTTAAAGATATATAAAGAAACTCGTACAGATATTGATATTAGAAGTATATCAGCATCTTCTAATATAGTTGATTTTTTCAACAGTGGTGGCGATGTTCCTTATTCAACTAAAATTACAGCAGTAAATGCATTGTTAAAAAATACAGGTTACAAAATACAAGGATCTGATAAACTTGTTGAAGCTGGTGAAGAAGGTGAAATGGATACTGTAATAACACTGGTAGATACTAGATTTCCAGACGCTCCACCTGTTTATAGCGGTAATTTAAACGGCTTAAAAGATTGGATAAAAACAAACTTTACTGAAAAAGATTTTAATTCAATTGTTGAAGTTGCTGGTAAAGCACAAAACACTTATATGGCTTTAGCTGCAGCATCCATAAAACAAGAAGCTAAAAAAATATCGTTAAACCAATCAGAGCGAAACGAATACTTTGAAGAACAATTTGGATTAGATTTAGTAGACAGATTGCGTGCTACTAAAAAATTTAATAAAGAAGATATTAAAAAAGTAGAGGCTTATTTTGAATCTATGTCTAGTCGTCTTGGTAACTCGCAGGGCTCAGTTAGTAAATTTATATTTGGAGATAATATGAAAACCGATTCATATTCAGATGCAAGGAAAAAATTATTTAATGAAAAGAAAAACTTAATAGGATTAGACGAAGATCTTAAGAATAAAATAATAGACAGTCTAGGTGTTGATGGTGAAATAACTACGGCTTCTGGAGAAAGTTTATTTGCACAAAATATACTTGCGGAAACTAAAAATAATGTATATGCAAATGAGTTTAAAAAATTAAATCCTTTAGATAAATCTATATATAATCTTGCAACTAATTTTATTAACACAAATAAAGTATTATTAAAAGACGATAATAAAGATTTTAATACGAGTATACAAAAACATTATGATCATCTAGTTAAGTCTGGAGATGAAGACATGGTAACGTTATTCAAAAGCCATGAGGGAATGTTTAAAACTTTTAAAAAATATGGTGTTGACTTTGACATAACAAAAGCAGGTGGTAACTTATTGTTTAACACTGAAGGTGCTAATAAAAATTTAAGTGAAACAGAACAAGCAGAGCTAAACAAAGCATTAAACCAATTGCCTGCTTTTCAAAGTACACTAGGTAATATTAATTATGTTTTTAATAATCATAAAGATAGTATTGAAAAAGAAATAAACAGGTATTATGGTGATACTTTTCAAGATAATAAAAATATAGAAACCGATTTAGGTAATGTTGTTTTTACTAGAGGTGAAGCGGGGGACATAGGTGATAGAGAATATGGTTTAGGTAATCTTTTAGTTAACGATACAAGTAATGCTTTTGGTCAAGGCGCAACTAGTATGCTAGCTTTGTTTGGTGGTAGATTAGAAGACTACGCAATAGCTGAACAAAAACTTATACAGTCTAAAAAAGAACTGTATGATGAAATGCCAGAGGCAGAATTAAGTCTTAATTATATATTAAGAACTGGAGCTCAGCAATCATTCAACTTAAGTATGGCTGCCGCTTTAGGTGGTGTTGGTGCTTTGGGTATTACAACAATGAGTGCTGGAGCATCTATGAATTTAATAGCTGGAGGTTTTGGTTTAACGTCTGTTGGTCAGACTAAAATTGATTTAAATATACAAAGAGACGCGGCTAAAACGGCTATAGATCAACGAGAAAAATATAGACAAGCCTTAGCTTCAGGCCAAATAAGTGAGTATGATTACGCTGTTGCAATGCGTGACGTTAACACAACCATTGCTATGGGTGATTTAAGTGACGAGCAAATTTCTAGCGCGGCTTATGCAAATGGAGCTATAGAATTTTTAGGAACTAGATTCATAGGTACAGCACCAAACACTCTAGCCATGTTTAAAAATCTTAGAGGCAAAGTTGACGCTAGCACGTTAATAAAACTAGCTGGTTCAAAAAATAAATTGTCAAGATTTTATAATGCTATAGGTAAACCTTTAACTATAAGAACAGGTGCAGAACTTGTCGAAGAAGAGCTTATATATACAGGTAATCAACTAGTGACAGAAGATTTATTGTTAGGTAGAGAAACTAATGGAGAAGTTTTTTGGAAAGGATTTTCTGAAACAGGTTGGGCTACATTAGTAATTGCAGGTCCTACACAAACAACTAGTGCTGTAACCGGAGGAATGAATGCTTTAAGTACTTCTACAGAATTAAAAAAAATATATAATAGCAATTTTTCATCACAAGAAAATTTACTAAAAGCTTTAGCAAGTGGAAAACTAGCTGAAAACTCAACTCAGTTTGGATCTTTTATGACTTTATTGTCTAGAGAAATGAAGGCTGTAGGTTTAGAGTTTGACAAACAAGCTATGAGATTACTAAACATGGGTTCTGAAAAAGGTAATGAACTTATGACCGCTGCTATACTGAGAATGAATATGCTAAACAAAATTGGTGTTACAAATGATATGACACCAGCTCAGTCTAATGAAATAATATCTGAACATAGAAAAACTTTAAAAGGTCAAGATTTAACAGATTTTAATAACGATCTTCAAATAGTAGATAAAACTATAAAAGATATTCAAGACCAAGCCTACAAACCTGAAAATTACGAAAAAGCTAAAAAAGCTTTAGGTCCTTTATACGAACAATATAAAGATCGAGCAAGGGCTAACGTTCAAGAAGGTGGAACATTAAACGAACTAGTTGAAATAGTAAACTTAATTAGAAAAGAAGATAAAAACGAAGTAGTTAAAAGAGCTAGAGAAAATCCAGGTTTAAAACAGTACGTTGAAAGCTTGACAAATCCTGATGGCACTAAGTATAACGCCAAACAAAGACTAGAAATATATTATGCTTTTGGATCAGATAGAATATCTAGAGCACAGTTAGTTGCATTTGATGTCGCTACACAAGCTGATAAGTTGTTTAAAAACGTAGACAACGTAGAGGTTGTTAATTGGAAAGATGTAACTGAGTTGCAGAAAATGTTAAAAGCAGAAGGATTAAGCAACGGTGAAGTAACAAACATGGTTAATTCTTTAACTCAGAATAAAAAATATGGAGCTATTATTAATGGTAAGATATTTTCTCAAGATAAAAAAGGCTATGAAGATGATCTTGCAAATGGAGACGTAAGAGCTGGAACATTTATTGTACATGAATTTGCTCACGCAAAAGATGATGCATTAATGACTGAAGCTGGTGCAAACATGTATCAAGATAATTTATTTGAAGCTGGACAAAATACTTCAAACCCTCTTTTAAAAGAGCAACATGATAGGGCTATTGATAGTGTAAATGAACAATTTCCAGAGGATGCGGGTAAAGATTTTAAAGACGCAAGCCAAGACTATAAAGATGAATACAGTAAGATATTCCAAGAGCTTGCTTATGGTAATGAATTAGGTCAAAATGGTTTAGGTTTAGAAAAAGACAAAGGATTTTTTGAAAAAACTTTTTTATGGGATAGTCCTAACAATCTTAATTCGTCAGACAAAGCATTAAACTACATGCTAGATACTAATGCTGCTTTTAGGAAAGGTGAAATTACAGCTACAGATAGAAGTATTATTGAAGCATCTATAAATAAAAGCAAAAAAGGATCTACTAAACCTCAAGTAAAAAATATAAATGAATTAGTTATAGGTAAAACCTACGATCAATTAAAAAATAATCCTCAATTTAGAGATCAATATGAAAAAATTGCTATTACAGCAATGAAATACACTGAAGCAAAAGGAGATGTTACTAGAGCTGCTGCAATTCAAGAAGCTTATATACAGCTTCCTAGTTTAATAAAAACATTTAATCCTGATAAAGGTGCTTTTACTACACATGTAAACAACACATTAAGTCCTCAAAGAAGATCTGCCGCTTTTTATAAGCAACAAATGGGTGAAGCTGGTAAAATAAAAATAGGTAAAAGACAATTGATTGGTGAAGAAGATGCTGATGCATTTATCAACCAAGAACAAAGACTTAGAGATGAAGGTGAATTAAAATTGGTAGATGCAAAAAAACTAATTGGAGTTCCTGCGGACATAGACAATATTATAGAAATAGATAAAAATGAAGTTGTAATAAATCCCGACTCTAGATCTTATACTACAGATTTCAGAAGTATATCAGATAACTATGGAGCTAAAGTAGCTGGAGCTATTTACAATATAAATCCTGACAAACTTAAAAAAGGAGCTGATTTAACATACAATCAAAATAAAGTTGTTGATGGTAGAAAAATAATATCGGAAGCAGAAAAAATACAAAGCGATTACACCAACGCTCAAGAAGCTAAAAAATTTATTTCTTTATTCCCTGAGTTCAATATAAGTACACCAACAGCCATAACAACAAAACAAGGTCAACAAACTAAAGTAGATAAAGATGTGCAAGGAAGAGCATTAGGTATAGCTCCTAGTGTTTTAGATTATTTTTATGAACCTTATATTGATCCTAAAGCTTTAAATAAAGACACTAAAAAAGATGCTATAACAAACCCTTCGGGTAGAGCTAAAGGAACAACAAGCCAAACACAAGTTAAAAGATTAAAACCTGAATTTAGAGGTTCAATATCTAATGCAACTATAATTAAATTACAAAAAAATTTAGGAGTAACAGGTAGAGGTGAGTTTAACACGCCACCAAAAGGTAAAGCAAGAACTGATTTTGGTAGATTACTTATAGGTTTAGCAAATCTTAAAGGAGCTATTGTAGCTAATACGGTTGTAGATCAAAAGATACAATCACTTATTAACAAAGGTGAAATTAAATCTGCTAGAACTCCAGAACAAATTATAGCAAGCACAAGAGCTGGTAGAAGCAAGATTCAATTTAGCACAAAAGCTTTTGCATTAAAATTAAAAAATTACGGAGATTTAAAAACAGGTAAAATAACAAATAATACTCTTAAAAATTTAACCCTCAAAGAGTTAAACAATATTGGTTATAGTACTGTGGCAGATGTAAAAAATAAATTTGGATTGCCTCTTAAAAAAGGTGACAAGACAAAGCTTATAGAAAAAAGCGGTTACAAAATGTTATCGCCAAGGTTTGAAAATGAATTTGTTCCTGGTTTAACTGAATTTTTAAATAACTATCCACAATATAGAAATATTATAAGACAATCAACAACTTCGTCTCTTTCAAGAAACTCTATAGGTGCAACACCATTGTTTGATAGACTTTTTCCAAAAACAGATAACAATATAGAGCAAAAAAGAGATGCCTACAAAACAGCTTCTACTGAAAACGCTAGAAAATCTGGTAAAGTAGGTAAACTATCTCAAGCATTTGTTAAAAAAGTTTTAGCAGATCCTGATAGTTTTATTGGAAATCAATATGCTAAATTAAAAGTTCTTGAAACGTTCATGATAGATGTTCAATCTTTTTTAAACAAACCCGGAAATAAAAATAAAACTTTTATTTTTGAACAAATATTAGATGATGGCCAAAATAATATGGGAAGTTTAATGAGAGTTTCTCCTCCTATATTATATTTACCCTTGAAAAACGGTAAAATAGATTTTGAATCTAAAATTAGAGAAGAACATAATTTTCCAGCAAATCAAATAGGTAGTTTTTTATTAGGTGCGGCAAAAGATGGTAGAGTTGAAGACGCTTTTAAAATAGTTAGTGCTGCCTACATGCAAGGCCCTTTAACTATTGACGATGATAATAAAGTTAATTTGCTTTATAGTTCTACAATGCCTGATATATTTTGGAATAAAATAGCTCCTAGAATACTTAAAGGTGAATTAAAAATACCGGAAGGTTTTGCTTCTGTTATAAGACTAACCGAATCAAACGTTAATTTAGACAACTATCAATTAATTGATGAAAATAAAACGTTTAGTGAATGGTTGTTTGGAACAAATGGTTTATCCTTAGCGGAGCAAAAACAATTTACTAGAGAATTTTTAGCAGAAGGTGTATCTTTAAAAGATATAAAAGCTAAAGCTAAGTTTTCTACAAAAGTAACTGAAACAGTTAATAAAACTTTTAAACCAAATGCTTCTACAGTTATAGCTAAAGATAATACCGCTGATAAAGCTATGGCTGATGCTAGAGATAGTGTTAAATATAGTGAAAAAAGAAAAGGTATTAGTGTGTTTGATTTTGATGATACACTTGCGCAGTCAAATAGTAATGTATTATATACAATGCCAGATGGGACAACAGGTTCTCTTACTGCAGGTGAATTTGCTTTAGAAGCTTCAAGCTTAACTAATTTAGGTGCTGAATTTGATTTCAGTGAGTTTAACGAAGTTAAAGAGGGTAGAAAAGGTCCATTAGCAGATGTTGCTATAAAAAGACAAGGTAAGTTTGGTAGTAAAGATATATTTGTATTAACAGCAAGGCCACAAGCTTCTGATATAAACATTAAAAAGTTTTTAGATGAAATAGGTTTAAACATACCATTAGAAAATATAACTGGTTTAGAAAATGGTACAGCAGAGGCTAAGGCTGAGTGGATGATAGGTAAATATGCCGATGGTTATAACGACTTTTATTTTGCTGATGATGCTTTTAAAAATGTAGAAGCCGTTAGAAATGTATTTGATGTATTAGATATTAAATCTAAAGTACAACAAGCTAGAGTTAAGTTTAGTTCTAAACTAGATACAGACTTTAATGACATGATTGAAAGAAACATGGGTGTTAAATCTGAAGCTGTTTACTCTGATATTTTAGCTAGAAGAAAAGGTAAAAATCAAAAACGATTTGCATTTTTTATACCTCCTTCGGCTGATGACTTTAGAGGATTAACTATGTACACATTTGCAGGTAAAGGTAAGCAAGGTGAATTAGATCAAGACTTTTTTGACAAAGCTTTAATTAAACCTTACATGGGTGGTATTAATGCTATGGAACTAGCAAAAAATAGGGTTAAAAATGCTTATAAAGTTTTACAAAAAACTAGTCCTAATGTTAGAAAAAAATTAACTAAAAAAATTGGTGGCACTAAATATACTCATGACCAAGCAATTAGAATTTACTTATGGAATAAAGATGGTGTAGTTATACCTGGTCTTTCTAAGACAGATCAAAATCAATTAGTAAAACTAGTGGAAGCAAATACAGATTTAGTTGCTTACGCTGAAGGTGTTAAGCTAATTACTAAAAAAGAAACATATGTTCCACCTAATGAATTCTGGGATGGTACTACAATAATAGGAGACTTAGGTAGATTATCTAGAGAAATAAATAGAAATGAATATCTAAAAGAGTTTAATGACAATGCTGATATTCTATTCAGTCCTAAGAATATGAACAAGATAGAGGCTGTGTATGGCTTTAGAGTAAGAGAAGCTTTAGAAAACTCTTTATACAGAATGAAGACTGGTAGTAATAAAGCTGCTGGATCAGGTAGAATAGTAACTGCTTGGAACAACTGGGTTAATAACTCTGTTGGTGCTATTATGTTCTTTAACAGAAGATCTGCACTGCTACAGATGTTATCTGCTGGTAACTTTGTTAACTGGTCAGATAATAATCCTTTAAAAGCTGGTTTAGCATTTGCTAACCAACCTCAGTACTGGAAAGATGTTGTGTATATATTTAATTCACCTAAGTTAAGAGCTAGAAGACAAGGTCTTGAAGGTGATATACAAGAAAAAGAAATTGCTGAAGCATCTAGAAAGGGTGGTATGGAAGGTGTTTTATCTTATCTATTGAAAATAGGTTTTACACCTACACAAATAGCAGATAGTATAGCAATATCTACAGGTGGTGCATCATTCTATAGAAATAGAATCAATACATACAAGAAAGAAGGTTATACAGTTGAAGATGCAGAGAAAAAAGCTTTTGATGATTTCTCAGCTATATCAGATGAAACACAGCAGTCAGCAGATCCAATGCTTATATCATCTCAGCAAGCTGGTGTACTAGGTAGATTAGTATTAGCATTTCAAAACACACCTATGCAGTATACTAGGTTAATGAAAAAAGCTGGGCAAGATCTTATAAATCGTAGAGGTGATCCTAAAACAAATATATCAAAGATATTATACTACGGGTTTATTCAAAACTTAATATTCTCTACATTACAAAACGCTATGTTTGCTTTTGTACCTGGGTTTGAAGATGATGAAGAGGAGCCTGATTTTAAAACAGATAAAGAAAGAGATGCTTGGTTGGCTAAGCAAGGTAATAGAGAAGATAAAAAAGTAGTGAGAGTTGCCAATAACATGGTTGATACTATTTTAAGAGGATCTGGTTTAGCTGGCGCAGTTGTATCTACTATTAAAAACGTTATAATGGTATATAACGAAAGAGAGGATATGACAGTTCTACAAAGATCTAGAGCTAATGCAGATTTATTAATAGCTTTAACAAGTATATCTCCACCTATAAGCTCTAAGATTAGAAAAATAAACAATGCTTTAGATATACAAGATTTTGAAAAAGATGTTATAGCTGAAAGAGGTTATAGCGTTATGATTGATGATAGATTTCAATTAAGCCCTCAGTATGATGTTATAGGTAATGTTGCATCTGCAACCTTAAACCTACCTTTAGACAGGGTTTTTAGTGAAGTTAATTCTATTACAGAAGCTTTAGACGATAGAAATAGTGCTTACCAAAGATTAGCTTTAGGCTTAGGTTGGAAAACATGGGATGTAAATGCTAAAATAGAAGAGCACGATCTTATAAAAACAGAAGCTAAAGCTAAAAGAAAAATTGAAGGTATAGAAAAAGGTAAAGCAACTAGAAAAACTAATAAAGAATTAGAAAAAAATCACGAAAGACTTAGAAGATCTATTATATTTAAGCTACCTAAACCTATAAAAGATAGTTTAATAAGAAAAGAAAGAGAAGATAAAAAAATAACCGCAATATACAAGTTAAATCAATTAAAAGCAAAATACATAGAGTAATAAATGGTAAATTATGGAAAACATAAGTAAGAATGTAACTTATGCTGAAGCTATACATTCTAGTACAGCTAAGCGAGAAAGAATAGATAACACACCTAGTCCATCACAAATAGAATCTATGAAGCTATTGTCAGAAAAAATATTTCAACCTCTTAGAGACTGGGTTGGTGGACCTATAAAAATTAATTCATTTTTTAGATCAGCAGCACTTAATGATAAAATTGGTGGGGCTTCTTCTAGTCAACACTGTAAAGGTCAAGCTATGGATATTGATGATGTGTATGGCTGCAAAAGTAATGCAGAAATGTATCATTGGATAAAAGAAAATTTAAACTTTGATCAGATGATATGGGAATTTGGAACTGATACACAACCTAATTGGATACATATAAGCTATGTGTCTGACGAAGACAATAGAAACAAATGTTTAAAAGCTTATAAAGAATACAATAACACTAAATATAAAATAATATGATTTTTGGATCTGCAAAAAAGAAAACTACCTGCTGGAAAGGTTACAGCAATATTGTAAACGGTAAACCTACGTTTAAAAAGAAAGGTAAAAGAATGGTACCTGATTGTAAACCTACAAAATCTAAAAAGAAATAAAATTATGGCTTTTAAAATACACAAAATGTATCACAAA
>Ga0209535_1002138_pt1 | contig 12931 bp, 3 predicted proteins | sample LinPmetageLP28_FD_184041 | JGI IMG/M metagenome (GOLD analysis project Ga0209535, IMG submission 184041) | Marine viral communities from the Pacific Ocean - LP-28 (SPAdes) (version 2) | ecosystem: Environmental > Aquatic > Marine > Oceanic | place: Pacific Ocean | collected 2009-08-22
GCAGGATCAAACAATGTAAAAGTTGGCGGTGTAGCAGTGTGTAATGCCGGCGATGTTGCATCAGTTTGTGGTGAGGCAGCTACAGGCTCCGCCAATGTAAATGTAGGCTAAATATTTGTATGTCAGATAAAACTATATGTAAAAAATGCAACACACCTTCACACTGTACAGGTGAATCTCCGCGTATGAAAGAATTTGCTGAGTCTGCTGATGGCACTGATACTGATAGATGTTATTCATGTGATTGTGCAGATTGTGACGGATCTAATTTAATTAGACCTTAGTCATGGCAGTAAAAAACTTCAACGAAGTAAATTCAACCACACAGGGCATATCTAACACAAGAATATTCCGCGGTCACAGTTCTGTGGGCAGAGATTTTGCTGATTCGAAACTGTATGATATTGAACTAGTGAAACAGGACTTGCTAAATCATTTTAACATTCTTAAGGGTGAAAAACTTGAAAATCCTGATTTTGGCACGAATATCTGGCTATATTTGATGGATCCGTTGGATGATGAAACCAGAAACGCTGTGATAGAAGAAGTTGAAGCAATTATCAACTATGATCCAAGGGTCGAAATGGACAGTATCGAAGTCAATGATTATGAACAAGGCCTACAAGTCAAAGTATCTGTGATATACACAGGATATGGCATAGGTGAATCTATGGACTTGTTATTTGACACCCAACAAGGATTATTAGCCGGACCTACTCAGATTTACTCAGCGGCATAAGTCATCATAAAGTCAGCACTTTTTTAAAACTATAAATATTATTATGCCAACTAATGATAGACAAAACTCTCTGCTTATAAACGACACCTGGCAGAAAATATACAGAACGTTTTCACAAGCAGATTTTAAATCTTATGATTTTGACACCATAAGACGTACACTGATTGACTATCTTAGATTAAACTATTCAGAATCATTTAATGATTATATTGAGTCATCAGAATATCTTGCATTGATTGATTTAATTTCATATGTTGCACAATCTATTTCATACAGAGTTGATTTAAATGCAAGAGAAAACTTTATTGATCTTGCTGAACGCAAAGAATCAGTACTGCGACTGGCACGATTAATTTCTTTTCAACCTAAGAGAAATATTGCTGGATCAGGGCAACTTAAAATTACATCGATCACAACTAGTGAAACAGTATTTGATGCAAATGGAAATGATTTAGCAGGCACTCCTATATTGTGGAATGATGTAACAAACACAAACTGGCAGGAACAGTTTAATGCTGTTCTTAATTCTGCACTGCCTAGAGCACAAACAATAGGCAAGCCACAAGCCACAGGCACAGTAGGTGGAATCACCACTGACCAATACAGATTAAATTCTAGTAATATCGGATTGCCAACACAATCATTCTCTCGTAACATCAACGGAATTAGCATGGATTTTGAAATTGTTTCAGTTGCAATAGATGATGGATTTGTAACAGAAGAAAGTCCTGTTCCAGGCAACTCACTTTCATTCATATACAAAAATGATGGCAGAGGATTCAGTTCAAATTCAACAGGGTATTTCTTTACGTTTAAACAAGGAGAAATGAGCAATACAGACTTCACAATATCGTCACAACTGCCAAATACTATTGTAGGTATAGAAGAAAGCGGCATTAATAATGATGATGTATTTTTATTCAAAACAGATCAAAATGGATTGTTAGAAGAGTCATGGACAAAAGTTCCTGCTATCACAGGCAACAATGTTATCTATAACAGTTTAGCAAACAATATCACAGAACAGTATGCTGTGGTAACAAAAACAAATGATCAAATTGATCTAGTGTTTTCAGATGGCACATACGGCACAATGCCTGTAGGCAATTTCCGTTGTTACTACAGACAGAGCAATGGATTAAGTTACAGAATTCAAACAGGTGACATGCAGAATGTTTCATTTGATGTTGAGTATGTGTCAAGAAACAATCAAATTAACACATTAACAGTTACAGCATCTCTTACAAGCACAGTCACCAACGCGGCACAATCTCAATCTATAAACGATATTAAAACACAAGCACCTCAAGTGTATTATTCAAACAATAGAATGATTACTCCTGAGGACTACCAAATTATTCCATTAACACAAAATCCATCACTGGTCAAAGCAAGATCACAAGTGAGAGCAATCAGTGGCACGTCAAGATTTTTAGATGTAACAGATCCAACAGGAGTATATTCAGAAACAGACATTGTTGCAGATGACGGAATGTTATACAGAGACATTGTTACTGAATCATTTGATTTTTCGTTCACAACAAGAGACGATGCTAGAAAAGTTGTTACAGGTACTTTGGCTGATACATTCGAATCTGATGCAGTCAAACAATTTTATTATGATAATTTTTCAAGACCGCAAATAGCTGGTACAAAAACGTGGTTCAAATCAACGCAATCATTGAATCAGGTGACAGGTTATTTTACCCAAGAAGGTGATGATTCTAGTGTGTTGGCAGTTGGCACATCCAGTGTTTCTAACTTATCATTTATTACAGCAGGAGCATTACTCAAGTTTGAACCAACTTCAGGCAATCATTTTATGACTGAACTAGGCACACAGATGAGTGGCTCAGCTGGACACCCAGGCAGTGCTGAAATAATGTGGACAAAAGCAATCAGTATAGAAGGTGATGGCTCTAATGCTGGACAAGGCAACTTAGCAGATGGCACAGGACCCATTGTGTTGTCAGACTTAATTCCTGCAGATGCAGAATTAAAAGAGATTATTCCAACCTATGTAGATTCTATTTCAACAACATTAGAAACATCTATTATAGACAAAATTGTCGCATTTAAAAACTTTGGTCTTGGTTACAACAACTCTGCTAGAGCATGGTATGTGATAGATGAAGAAGACTTGAACACTGGTGATTTTGATTTAACAAATAGGCAAGATAAAACAAGTGCTGGATTAGATCAATCGTGGTTAATAAGATTTTCAACAAATGGATTGACATACACGGTATTCAACAGGGCAACACAATACATTTTTGAAAGTTTTTCTAGAAACAAATTTTATTTTGATGAATCAGTCAAAGCAATCGATCCAGAAACAGGATTATCAATTAAAGATTCTATAACAATTTTAAAATCAAACACAAAATCAGATTTTGTATCAAATTTAACTTTTGATTACAAATGGGCAATCGCAAAAAATGTTGTTGGATCAGATGGGTATGTAGATTCTAGAAAAATGCAAATTGGTCTATTTGATTCGGATGATGACGGTACGGTAGACAATCCAGATTTGTTCAAGTTAATAGTGGATCCTACAAATGACATAAGTGAAAAATATGTTTATTTTCAAACAGTTACAGTAAATGGATTTGAACAACTTAATCCCGTTGTAACAACAGAATTTGTTACAGTATCTAAAGAAGTAGACATCACCAATCCTAGCATCTATGCAGATGGGCAAAAATTTTATTTTTACACTGACAATGAATTTAAAACTTACAATGCGGCAACAAAAGTATTAGATGCACTTACTGGATACACAGCAAAACTTGGTAGACAAAGTTTACTATACAGATACAATCATGGTGCACCACGAGACAGAAGACTAGATCCGTCAGTGAGTAACATTGTTGATTGTTATGTAATGACTAAAGCATATGATACTGATTACCGAGCATGGCTAAACAATAATCAACTTACTTTAGAACCAGCAAAACCTACAGTGGCAGAACTTAATGAAAATTATCTTACAACACTTAATAATTTAAAAAGTGTGAGTGATACTGTAATTTTTAATCCAGGTGAATATGTCTTGCTGTTTGGAAAAGGTGCTGACTCATCTTTGCAGGCAACATTTAAAGTTGTAAAAAATCAATCAACGGCTGTTTCAGACAACCAGATTAAATCTAACTTGATAGAAGCAATCAATGGCTACTTCTCAGTTTCACTATGGGACTTTGGTGATACATTTTACTTTACTGAGTTAGCTGCCTACTTGCACAATACCCTAGCACCAGATGTGCTCAGTGTTGTGATTGTGCCTTCTAGTGCTACAACATCATTTGGTTCATTGTTTGAAATCACAGTTGACGGCCATCAAGTACCGATATCATCGGCAACAGTTGATAATGTACAGATTATTACGTCCAATACTGCTGAACAGTTGAAATCAACAGGCATAGTGGTATCATCAACAACTGGAGCAACAGGCACAAGTGCAACTGCTACCACTGCGGTGAACTCTACAATTACATCATCAGGATCATCGGGTTCAGGATACTATTAAAATGGGTAAGAGCACACGCAAATCGCATACTCTATTACCTGAAGTCTTTCAAACCACTAAAAACAAAGACTTTCTAACAGCAACTCTTGACCAATTAATTGAACCTACAAAAACACAAAAATTATCGCAGTACATAGGTCACACTACTATTCCATCATACAAATCAACAGATGGATATGTGCCGGAACTAACTGACGATAGAACAAACTATCAATTAGAACCAGCAACCATTTACAAATCAAACGGAATAGATGTTGACTTTGCGGCACCTTACATTGATGTAATAAATGATATAGAGGCACAAGGTGGCACAAAAATTAAACACGATAGATTACTAGAGAATCAAACTTATTCTTATGCTCCGCCAATAGATCATGACAAGTTTGTAAACTATAGAGAATATTTTTGGCTGCCACAAGGATTATCGCCCATAAGATTGCAAACAGGAACTCCTGGAGCAACAGTACAATTTGATGTTGTAAATTCATTCAGTGGCGCTTACAAATTCAGTCATAAGACAGCAAACAATCCAGACATAATTGTATACAAAGGTAACACATACAAGTTTAAAGTTGATGCAGTTGGACATCCATTCTCGATTAAATCTCAGTATGGTACTGGAACGCAAGATATGTTGGAATCGCCAATGGTTGAAAACAACGGTGCTGACAACGGAACAGTGACCTTGCAAGTACCAGCAAGTGATTCTAGTACCCAATATCCTACAATAATTTTTTATCAGTGTCAAAATCATATAGGAATGAAAGGCAGAATAATTATTAGAGATCTTGCAGATGAAAATTTTGACCCTGCAGAAAATTTAATTGGCACAACAGAGTTTACAGACTATACTGGGTTGACTGTTACTAATGGCCTGCCGGTTTCGATTGCCACTGACATTATAGAATCTTATCAAAATAAAAATTATTATGTTGAAGGTGTAGGCACGTCGATCACACTTACTCCTGAAAGTGAAATTAGAACTTATGGCACATGGGCCAAAGAGTTAGGAGCAATATTTGATGAGAGTGGCACACAAGGATTTGATACAACAGGTTGGGATAATTCTACAGGACAGTTAGTGGCAGTTGATTATTGGACAGTCAATAGATCAGCACGTGATAGAAATGCATGGTCTAGATCCAACAGATGGTTTCACAAAGATGTAATTGCATTATCTAATTCGAAAAATAATAATGCTGTTGTTCTTACTGAAGATCAAAGAGCAAAAAGGCCTATTATTGAATTTGAACCTGGGTTAAATTTACACAATCATGGATATACACACAGGTTGGTTGACGTTGTTGATACACAAGTTACTGATGCTTTATCATTGGTCAGTGGCACACTTGGATTTATAGCAGATGGCACATCATTGAGAGAAAATGATCTTGTTGTGTTTACACAAGACACAGAGCAGAACGATAAAATATTTCAAGTCAAATTTTATGATCTAGGTGACTCAACAGCAATTAATCCAACAAGACTGCATCTGCAGATTGTGGATGATTCAACAGCCATAGCAGATGCAACTTCCATTGTTGGCAAGCGTGGCAACAATCAAGGCATAGCATATCATTATTCATCGGCCGATCAGGCATGGACATATTCGCAACAAAAAACAAAAGTACAACAAAAACCTTTGTTTGATGTGTTTACAGATACACAGATATCGTTGTCAAATCTAGATACATTTATATCAACAGATTTTACAGGTTCAACTGTATTTGAAATCAACACTGATGACACACAAGGAACTCCGGATACTGTGTATGGCACAAATGTTATATATTCACGTCTAGGATTATTAAGTGACATGCAAGTGAATGACACATTCAACACAGACACAATCACATATGTACAAGGCACAGCCGCAGTTACTGACAATATTAAAAAATATTATTTGAGGAAAACTGATCAGTTTGGTGAACAAGAATTACTTAATAATTATCGGACACACACAGTTGACAAGCATCACAAAGTGGTAGAACAGTATGTTGCTGATTTATCTCAAACTGACTTTGAAGTAGGCGCATTCCAAATTCCTGCTTCACTATCTGATCTTACTTTGCTTGTATTTGTTAATGGAATAAAAACTACCGAATACACCACAGTATCTGGAGTACAAGATAAACTGTTTATAAAACTAACCACAGCAGTAAAACAAAATGATATTGTTACAATAAAGTCTCAGTCAACAACTGGCATAAGAACAGAAAATGGATATTATGAAGTTCCTCCAGTGGCACAAAATAATCCAATGAACGAAAGTGTAAGCACACTGACAATAGGTGATTATGCAAAACATTGGTATTCTGCACTTGAAGAATTAGACGACTTATCTGGATCAATTGTAGGAGCAAATAATTCGCGTGATAAAAAAGATGTAATTCAAGGCGCAACAAAAATTGTGCAACACGAAGGCAGTATGCCTTTGGCATCTTTGATGTTACGTGATGATACATTAAACATTATTGACGCCTGGAGGAAAACAGGTGTAGATTATGAGCAGTTCAAAACCAACATATTAAGAAAATCTGAAACACTTGTTATGACAGATTCTGCTTCTAAAAATTTAGACATAATATTAGATGAAATCAACGCAAACAAAAATGCAAGTTTTGCTTATTATGACTCAGACATGATTGCATATGGAGATGATAAGACCACATTAAATTACACAGTGGCTGATTCTGCTGTGACTTTATATCCTATAACAACTGCATATGATTTAAAAACTCTAAGTCAAAAAGCAATCTATATCTATTTGAACGGAACACAATTGGTCCATGGCAAAGACTATGAATTTATTGGACTAGATGATTCAGCTAATTTTGTTGGGTTTGATATTAAAACAGCACTTGAGACAAACGATAAGATTACAGTTGATGAGTTTGACAGCACCGTGGCAACATTCGTGCCACCAACACCAAGTAAATTAGGATTAGCACCTGCATACGAACCAACTTTAGAAAATGACGACATCTATTTGAATGAAGATTCATCCACTCAAGGATTGTTAACCATCAAAGGACACGACGGTAGTAGAACAATTGGCTTTAATGATTTCCGTGATGATATATTATTAGAATTTGAAAAAAGAATTTATAACAATATAAAAATCACACACAATCCTGAAGCATTAGAATTTTCATATGGAAGATTTAAAACAAACTCTTATACTAGGACTGAAGTTATTAATGCATATGCACGTGATTTTTATTATTGGACTGGCACAAATGGGATAGATTATGTCAGCAATGATGTTTATCAAAACGGTGAACCGTTCACTTGGAATTATGCAGATTATTCTAAAACAATTAATCGGAACACAGACAAAAATCCATTGCCGGGACACTGGCGTGGTGTATATTTAGAATACTTTGACACAGTATCGCCACACTCGACGCCATGGGAAATGTTTGGTTTTGGAGCAAAGCCTAATTGGTGGGATAGCAGATACGGTTCTGCACCTTATACAAGAGGAAACAATGTGTTATGGAACGATGTTGCTAGAGGCACAATAGCACAAGGAGACAGGGCAGGTACATATAACAAATACAAACGTACCAACATTTATTCTGTAATTCCTACAGGAGAAAACGGTGAACTAGTTGCTCCGCCTAATGCCGGATTACTTACAGATGATACAACTAACTCTCTTAACTTATCACGCAAATGGTCATATGGCGACATGGGACCAGCAGAATGGGCATGGCGTTCATCTTCGTCATGGAGATTTGCTGAACAGATAGCAAAATTTTTAGCACATCCAGCGAAGTATGCAGGAGTATTTTTTGATATATCAAGAAACAATAAGAATGCAATCGATCAAAAAGTATACAATGGTGAATACAGACAATCACCATCTAATTACATTTTACCTTCCACAGCACAAACTTCTGGATATATTAATATTGTATACGACTATATTAAATCACAAGGGTTAACAAGCACAGCTTTAGAAATAAGACTGCAAAACCTAAGTGTGCAATTAGTATACAAATTAGCAGGATTTTCAAACAAACAAAACTTAGATGTAAAACTTTCGTCATTTTCACCTTTGTCGTCAAATCAGTCTGTGTTTACACCAAAAGAAAATTATAGTTTAGTGTTACACAAATCTGCACCAACATCGGTCTCAAATTATTCAGGTGTAATTGTTGAAAAATCAACCGGTGGCTACAAAGTAAGTGGATATTCTAATTTCAACAGATCATTTAAAATTAATGCGCCTATCACTTCACGAGATTCAACACTTGTGTCTGTTGGGCAAACAACTGATTCTTTTTCAGAATGGCAACCGGGTGGTTCATATAGCAAAGGCTGGATTGTTAGAAATGCTGGAATATTTTACAGAGCTCTTAATGCAATAGCATCAGGTGACACATTCAATGAAAAAAATTGGTCTGCAATTGGAGCAGTGTTGCCGTTGAAAGGTGGAGTTAGTGTAAGTAAATTTGCAAACTATCACACAAACATAACCACTGTACCATATGGAACAGAATATGAAACAATTCAAGATTTAGCAAACTTTGTTTACGGATACGATCGTCATCTACAAAGCATAGGATTTGTGTTTAATGAATTCTCAGGCGATCTTGGTCTTACAATGGACTGGGATTTATCAATAAAAGAAATTTTATTTTGGACCACACAAAACTGGAGCAATGGTTCTGTTCTGTCAGTATCTCCTGCTAGTTCACAACTTACACATATTAAACCAGCATCCATTGGTGATGATCTGGTGCAGGGTGACAAGTTTTACACTGTGTTACAGCAAGATGGATTGCCTATCATACCTAAAAATTTAAGAGTAAGTCGGGCAGATGGCGAATTAGTTATTGCAACAAATCCTAATGAAGATGGAATTTACAATGCTGATATTAGAACAGTACAAAAAGAACATTTATTAATATTAGATAATAAAACATCCTTTAAAGATGTAATCTATGATATTGAATTGGGTGCAAGACAAGAAAGATTAAAACTGGTAGGATTCAAAACTGCTGATTGGCAAGGTGATCTATATTCTCCAGGCTTTATAATTGACCGAGCACAAATTACAGAATGGACGCCATACACTGATTATAAAGTTGGTGATGTTGTAAATTATCAAGGTGACACATATGTAAGCAAAAACAATTATACAGCAACTGACGTGTTTGATCCATTACAATTTGCAATTAAACCAACACCAAGGTCGGATATATTAAACAATCTTGATAATAAAGCAGAATCATTTAGAGATTTTTATTCTTTAGATACAGAAAATTTTGATGCAGAGCAACAAAGATATGCACAGCATTTGATAGGATATCAAAAAAGAGATTACCTAGTCAATTTAGGATTTGAAGAAGCAACGCAATATAAATTGTATCAAGGTTTTATACGTGACAAAGGTACTAATCAAGTAATTGAAAAATTCAAACTTCCATCACAATTTGGACAATTGGCAAACTTCTCTTTGTATGAAGAATGGATGGTAAGAATTGGTGAATATGGTGGCCACAGAGCAACTAATCAATTTGCATGGCCAGTCACTGATGCTAGTCACACAGAATTACAACAGGTGTATCATATTACAGATACTGAACAGGATGACCAAGGAGTCACGATCAATGTTGCTAATAAAGAATTTAACAAGAGACCTTATGAAATTCCAAGTGAAAAATTTACAGCATATTCATATGATACATCCAATTACCCAAGCAATATACTTAAGATGGGTACAGCGGGGTATCCACAACTTGACCAGGTTGATTTCACAGTGTTTAACACAGCCGACATAGAATTAATAGATGTAAGCACACTCAAAGAAGGAAGCACAATTTGGATAGCAAACACGCCAACAGGTAGTTGGGACGTAAGACGTGTAAATTTATTAAACAATTCAATATTATCATACACACAATTTGATGACAAAGTTCAGTTTACTACACAGGAACAACATGGATTGAATGCAGGAGACTATATTGCTATTTTAAATTTTGGCACTCAAGCAGACGGAATATATCTAATAGCAGATCCTTTAGATTCTACTGACACTGCATATAAATTCACAATCACTTTTGACGGCACTCTAGACAGTTCGGATCTAGATGGTGATCTTGCAAAAATACAAACTGTTCGCACTGCTGACATTGATAATTTACAAGACATAACACCAAACAAAGGATGGCAATCCGGAGATTATGTTTATGTGGACAACGCATATGAAACCAATGGCGGCAGTTGGCAAGTGTGGCAGAGAGATGCTTTGGGTACATTTACATTCCAAGATGCTTTAGGTATTAATACAGATATTGCAGATAGGAAAAATGACAATGAAGAATATGGCGGAAACTTAGCACTATCAACTGACACAAAATTTTTAGCAGTCACAGCCAAAGGTGCTGAAAGATTGTTAATATACAACAAACCTAAAGACACAGATCCGATTGCAATGTATACTCAAATTGTTCCTGGAATAAAAAATACAACAGGTTCTGCCGCAGATGAATTTGGAACATCAGTTGCTATTACTGACGATGGTGGAATAATTTTAGTTGGGGCACCCAACACACAAGACATAGTCAAAATGACAGCACAAGGACCTTCACAGGATAGCACACGTTCTTTTTCTAGAGGTCAAGCAGTTGTGGGTGGAGACACTGGAGCAACCGGCACAGTGATGAGATATGAAGAAGGTGCAACGCAGGATGTGTTTTATGTTAAAGTTACAAGTGGTACAAACTTTGACGACAGCACGTTGAATGCAAGTGACTCATCATCGGTGTCCATCATTGACAAAGTTATTACTGATGGTGACAGAACAGCACAGGGTACTGTGAATGTAATTACACAAGATACAAACAAACAATATGCCATATCAGCAAATTTACTATCACCAGAAATTAGGCAAGGTGAACGTTTTGGTGAAACAGTTGCTATATCTGGAGATGGCGAATGGATAGCTGTAGGAGCACCTGGAGGCCCTGACGATTCAGCACTGGCAGACTCGGGACAAGTTTATGTGTTCAAAAAAGGTGCATCAGATTCAACAGGCCTAGCACAATATGAACTTTGGCAGACACTTACTCCTAACACTCTTTCTCAGGTTGGAGCAAGATTTGGCGAGACACTTGAAATGTCAAATGATGGTTCAGTCATTGCTGTGGGTGTAAAAAAATATGATGACAGCACACTAGCAGATCAAGGCATAGTATTTGTATGGAAAAAATCAGGACCCACATATGTTGAAGTAGAAAATTTAAGACAAGACACTGCTCAGGCAAATACTCAATTTGGTACAGCAATTCAATTGAGCACTGATGGAACTGATTTATTGATCAGTGCGCCTAGAGAGACTGTGTCACAACCTAATGAAGGCGCTGTGTATCACTTTGTAAATCAAACAAGTACACACATAGGTGACGGATCAACCACTGCATTTGTTCCAACTTTTACAGTTGAAAAATACACAAGACTACTTGTGAGTACAGACTTAAACACCTGGGCATTCGATGATTCATCATCGCCAACAGCAACAACTTATCATGTTAATGAATCGACCAACACAGTTACACTTTCCAGTACTCCTGCTTTTGGGGAAACAGTAACAATATCGCAGTATCAAAGAGCACAAAAAATTGTGTCGCAACCTGTAAAAGTAGAAGGACAATTTGGTACTTCGATGTCATTATCTGGAACCAACTTAGCAGTATATTCTGCAAATGGCAACAACACAATATCTACCACGTTCGATAAATTTATGGAAGACGGATCAACTGTATTGAATGAAACAACGTTTGATGCTGGTGGTACAAGTTTTTCTGCCACTGTTAACAACACCGGATCGGTTCAATTGTTTTCTAAATATGACACTTCTTATTTGCACAATGAAACACTTTCATATGCAGGTGCAACAATAAATGATTCTTTTGGAAAAGCATTAGCAATCAGCACTCAAAATGTGTATGTGGGAGCACCAGGTGTAGAAGTAGTAGCCAATGACAGTTCAACTAGAGCCGATGCTGGTGAAGTGTATTTTTATGAAAAGACAAGTACATCAGATTATTGGACAGCAAAAATTACACAAGATGATTTAATGAATCCAAACTTGGTGCAAAAAACTTTTATGTACACAAGGATAAACAATCAAAAAGTAATTGACATGCCTAGAATAGATCCAGCAAAAGGATTATTCTTTGCTGAGATTGAAGAAAATATTAGATTTAAAACTCCTTTTGATCCTGCAAATTATTCTGCATGGAACGACGAACACATTGGAGAAGTTTGGTTAGACACATCGCAACTGAAATTTTTATGGTACGAACAAGGAGATCTAGAACAAAGATTAGCAAATTGGGGTAAAATACATCCATCGAGTCTAGTATCAGTGAAAGAATGGACTAGCAGTAATTTAATACCATCTCAATACAATGCATTATCTGTTACAGTTGATGGACAACAGCAAGGAATTACAGGAACTGCACAAACAAATTTCTTTGCAAAGAATGTATTTGATGATAACGAAAATGCATTTGTGCAAAAATACTTTTTCTGGGTTGATCAGTCTACAATAGTGCCTGAAGTTGCTAACAGAAGCATTTCAACAGCATCTATTGCTTCAACAATTCGAGATCCAAAAACCTACTCTGAAAATTATTGTGCTATTATTGATT
>Ga0209535_1002139_pt1 | contig 12929 bp, 16 predicted proteins | sample LinPmetageLP28_FD_184041 | JGI IMG/M metagenome (GOLD analysis project Ga0209535, IMG submission 184041) | Marine viral communities from the Pacific Ocean - LP-28 (SPAdes) (version 2) | ecosystem: Environmental > Aquatic > Marine > Oceanic | place: Pacific Ocean | collected 2009-08-22
AACTTCTGCGCCTTTATCTATATCTCCACCACCTGCGTTTCTAACAGCATCTGCAGTAAATACAAACTCATTTACACTTAATCTTGCAGGCACATCGTCTGCTTTTTCTTTTCTTCCTATAGGTACAAACCCACCTTCAGCTCTATAATCTTTTTCCATACCACCAAGGTCCATTAATCCACCTTCGGCTCTACGAATTCTACCACCATACATCATACCAGGTATTTCTCCATATTGTGTATCACCCATCATAATTCTTCTTGCACTATTTCTAACACTCTCAGGAGTAATCATATCCATAGATTTATCTAAACCTAATATACCTAAATTTTCTTGTTCAAATACTTTTTCTGCTTGTAATTCTGCAATTATATCTTCAATAGACATACTACTTGCGTCAACTCCTGGAAATTTTTCATAAAATCTATAAAGAATATCATTTAGAGCTGATTCAGCCATTTTATTTCCTTTAATTTGTTGTTGTTGTGATTGTGATACCTTACTTGGATTTTCTAAAACCATATCAGCAGTTGGACCACCACCACCTGCGTATCCTGCTCTACCACCCATAGCCATATCAGCTGTGTTTTTCGATGCTTGTGTTCCTAAGAAAGGATACTTAACTCTAAGTGCTGCTAGTGATTCACCAGTAGGGTCTTTCATAGCTTCAATAACTTCTGTTCTAATATTTAATATACCACTTGGTATTTGATCATTTAAACCTTCGCCTCTTTCTACATCTTCTAATACATCATCTACACTTGTAGCTGCTGTATAAGCACCAGCGGCTGCTGATAAACCAAGAATACCTAACATTGCTTTAGTGTTTATACCAGATTTATCTAAAGCTTCATTTAATTTTTGAAAATTTTTAGGTTTAGTTTTAGAAATAAAATCCATTTTTTCTTGAGGATCAGATAAAGTTCCTTTAGTAATTTTACTAAATTTATTACCATCACTAATAACTTCTGCGCTTTCAGTTATTGGTGTTTCTCCAGGAAAAAATTTGTCTTTTGTTTTAGAAAATATATCTTCGCCTTGTACATAAGGAGAAGTAAAGCCTCCTTTAAATCCTTCTAAACCACCTCTGAACGCTCCGGGTCCTCCTAAAGTTCCTCCTGTTGAAGAAAAAGGATTGCCTTGTAATTCTGCTCCACCCATTTGTCTGCCAAGTTGACCTAAAGCATAAGTTTTAGCTGCGCCTTTTAATGAAGAACCTATTCTACCTGTTTGATCAAAGCCACCTATTCCTGCCATGGCTGCAGCAACGGCTGGGTTAAATGGTGCAATGAAAGGTGCAGCTTTAACTGCAATATCTGATACTTCATTTGGTATAACTTTTCTTACAAATCTTTTTAATTTACTTCCGATACCATATTTACGTCTACCATCTAAACCCATAATCCCACCAAAGGCAGCCATCTGTCTGTCAGGTAAAACTGGTCCTGTTGGTTTAGGTGCAAAAGGATTAACTGGTTTAGTTGGATCTTGTGGTAAAGGTTGACCACCAGACATTTGTCCTTCGGCCATAGCTTGATCCATAAACTGTTGTAAAGACATAGGTTGGATACCTTGTTCTTGCATTTCAAATACGTACTTAGCGTACTCTTCTTCTAGTTGAGCCATTATCATTTGCTCCATTTCTTGTGGAGACTTAGGACCTTCGTTTCCTCTATATTTAATAGATGGTGCGTTAGTTTCTAGTTCTTCTGAAATTTGTATATCTGTTATTGCCATGGTTTTATCAGTTTACTTCGTTTTTGCAAACAAATCAAGAGCTGGCATGATGACTTTTACATCTCTTCGCACGTCCTCTTCTGGTATATTTGCAGCTTTTAAAGCTTCTTCGTCTTTATATACCTCTCCTGTTTTGTTGTTTGATATGGTTGTTATAATTTCTTTTGGTGTTAGCATTTTTATTTCACTCATTATGTTGTTACCTCTTTCTTTATGTTTAAGTAGCTAATAGCTACATCAAACGAGTCTGTTGTACTTGATTGTATTGTAAAGGTTTTACCACCTTCTATTATTAATGGTTGAGTTAATAATTCTGTTGTTGTATTAGCTGTTAATTGTGCTGACTTAATAGTTGTAATACTATTGTTTAAAATGGTTACAGTAGGTGTGCCGGCTGATGTAGCAAGTATAGATTTAATTAAATACGTTTCATTTACTAAAGGATTACCTGTACCAAATGGAGTTAATGCACTTCCACTTGTACTGTTATCTATACCTACAAATTTATATTGGTTTACTACTGCCATTAATCTAAAAAGAAACTTCTAGCTTCTATCTCCTGTTTTAATTCTTCTTGAAATGTAGTGTTTAATTTTTCTAACACCGCATCTAAATCTCTAACTAAAGATTGTGCTACATCTTCCTCGTACTCTGAACTTGCTCTAGTTAATGATTGTACTATTTTAGCCATTATGTGTAAAAATTTTTCATTCTTTCCGCTATTGCGTTAAGGTTAGCTACATAGTCTTCACCACTAGCTTGTGCATAAGGTTCTTTAACTGTAAACCTTTGTATAAAATCAGGGTTATTTACTAATGTTTTAATACCTTTGTCTTGAACAGGTACTACAGAAGAATTTTGATTGGTTAAAGTATATAACTGGTTTACATCATCTCCCCTTTCTGTTTTAGGTGGTCCCTTCTTAGGTCCTGCAATGTTTAACATATTATATCCTGGTATATTTAAATTACCATACTCCGTGGCTTTAGGACCAGTAAATTTGTCAACCAAACCAGTAAATCCTCTAATACCCATACCAATTAATCCACCACCTTTAATATAATCTCCTATTCCTCCAAATACATTACCTACTTTGTCGCCAAAACTCATAGGTGAATAAGTGGGAACTCTACTACCAAAAAATTGACCATAGTCTAGATTATTTTGATTTGTAATTGTATTTTGTCTTGTTGAAATTTTATCTAATGCATTTCGAAAACCTGGATCTACTTTATTATCTTCACCTTTATTGCTACCAGTACTAGATCCTGCACCATAACCTGAACCCGACATAGTATTTGCATCTGTTCTACCTCTATAACCTGGTCGTGAACCATCTAAAGTTTTAGCAACTCTTTGACCAAGAGCATACATCTGTCTAGCTTGTTGTAAATTTGTAATAGCCACTATCTTCTTCCTCCAGCTTGTATATCTAATCTAAAAGTTCCTAACTTCCAACTAGTATCTACAGCAGTATTAGATATTGTAAGAGCTATAGCTCTTGCTCTAGCTCGTGTGTCTACTTTCGTTGTGCTAGACGATATAGTAAAAGGACCTAATGATGAACTAGCTGCAGTGTCACTAGGATAATTTCTTAAATCTAATTGTATAATAGTGTTTCCTGCTTGATTAATAAAATCAGGTATAATTCTACTAACTCTCATAATATTTTCACCATCACCCCTAAGATCAGCCATGTTTGTTGCAGCTCCTCTAATTACTTTTTGTGTAATATCATAATCACCAGAAGTAATATTAGCTGGAATAGCTGTTGTAATTCCTAGTCTTACTTGATTAACTCCTGTCTCATGTTCGTAGTAATATGAAATTCCTTCAGTGTTACCAACTACATCAAAAGAAGTATCTGTTCCTGCATCGTATTGAGTTGCATGAGGTAATCCAAATACCGCAGAATCAACCCATGTAGTTCTAATAAACAAAGAACTTGCATTAACAAACCATATAGGTCTTTTAGCGGTAGAATCTAAATAACTATAAGTAACTGATTGAGTGTTTACATTAGAGTTAGCTTCTGGGTAAAACCAAGTAACCTCACCAAACAAGTTATTAATTCCTGCATAAACCATTTGATTAGATGTTGTATTTAAATTGTCATAAACATAATCTTCAACTAAACAGTCCATAGATTCTAGTTTACCGGTGTATCTAAAAAAACCATTATCAGACATCCAATAAGCAGCACCATCAACTTCAACTGCTGCATTCTTACCAATCAATCCACAGTTAGTACCAACTTGTTCAAAAGCAAATGTAAATGGTTGACCTACAAATCTCATAGTAAATAAAGCTGTGTCTGTCCAAACATAGATTGCATTTCTACCAAGTGTTGCACCCATGATCCGTGATCCAGCGGCCAGTCTTTGTGTACCAGCACTATTCTCAGCTGTAGGTGTATAAGTATTAATATCTTCTTGAGACGAAAATCTTATAAACATATCGTCTTGTGTAGCCTTATCACCTATTGTTGTCTCTGTTCCAAAAAACACTAAGTGACGATCGGGAGTAGAAACTAACATATCTCTAGACGCAGTTGGTGCACCTGATATAATAGTTGCTCTTGTGGTTACAGCGTTAGTTAAATCTGAATTCCATTCAAAACATTCACCATTAAATATTAAAGCAATAGCAGTGCTACCTAAATTATCTAAAGACCACATACCGGGCTCTGCAACTTTATCTGTGTTAGATGCTGCTGATCCCCATCCAGAAAAACCACTGTGATTAGTAACAGTTGCGCTAGTGCTGTGAGCAGCTCTGGTTGTTCCTCTAACGGCTCTAGTAATTCCAGTAAAACTTGTAGCAGTAATTCCTGTGTAAGATATTTCTTCAGTTCCTACTTGTATAATATTTGTTCCTGAACTTGGAAACCCTGTCGTGCTGGCCACATTAATTGTAGTTCCGGTTCCTCCGGTTCCAGCAGCATCATTATTTAATAATCCATTTAGTGTTGTTGTTTGTGGGTTTGTAGTTGTACCACCCCACTGAGATATACCATAACCAAAAACACCCACTTGGTCTGGTGGTCCTACGTGATAGTATTGAAAATAAGTTATGCCTCCGGAAGTAGTTGCTCCTGCTCCTCCTTCATTACTAGGCATTGTAATAGTTAATGTTGTTGCAGTTGCAACACTTGTTACCATAAATTTTTTATCACAAAAATCTGCAGCACCAAAATTAGAACCTGTAATTGCACTAAATGTAGAAGTATCTCCAAACAAAATTATATCACCAGTCTCAAAATTATGTGAACTGCTAAATGTAAGTGTTACAGTTGGTGATCCGTTAGTCGTGCTAAACGCACTAGTAATAGCTGTACCTGATGGATTAGTTAAAGGATGAATATCATAATATACATCCCCTGTGTAGGCATACAAAATTCTATTAGTTCCTATAATAGAATACTTAATACCTTCTTTATTAACCATGTGATGCAAACCTCTAGCTGCACCTGTTAATTTACTGTCTCCTAATTGAGACCAACCACCTATTTTTTCAGGTGTACCATATCTAAAACGTACGTTTTCTCCACCAGTCCACTGTGACTCAGCGCCGGTAGATGTAACTTGTTTGTTAAATCCGGGTAAAAAACCTAATTTTTGTAGCATAATATACGCTTATATAATCTTTTAAAATATTTAATAGTACTATATTATAGTCTAAAGCAGAGATCAACTCCAATAGATATACCTTTTTAGCTATTTTTTATTTTGATATTGTTATATTCCAATCTAATTTAAATATTAAATCTTGTAGATAAACTTTTTTAAGTTTGTTATTTTTTAAATAAGCATGTAATTCTTCTAGATCTACAACAATCCATTTATCTTTAGTTTCAAATACCATTTTATCTGCTTCAGAATTAAATGAACTATATTTACCTAACTCACCTTCTTTAGTTTTTTGTAAAGGTCTAGTATCAAATTTATAAAAACCATTGTGACCTTTTATAATACCAGCTACATCCCAAGATTTTTTTTGAGATGGGTATTCTATGTTTTCTAAATTATCTTTAAATAATTTTAACATAAATACTTTTTATAATATTAAATCTGAATTAAATGAAATTACTATTTTATCTTCATTACTTAAATTTGCTAATGACTCATGTTTTAAAAAACTTGGAAAGCTTATTATATCTCCTTCCGATACATCAAAATTAATAACGTTGTTATCTAAATCATATATTTTAGTTTTTAATTTACCGGGTAGATTAATATAAAAAACACTACTAAAATGACATCCACCATGCAAATGAGGTTTATGAAAATCATTTTGTTTATAAAATTGAAACCATACATTTTTTATTTCTAGTTTATTTATGTTAAACTTTTTACAACAATATAAAGCAAAGTCTGGAAAAACATTATTTATTACATAATCTAAATATTCTCTTTTTGTAGATTTGGTAGTGTTCCAATCAGTATGACTTATGCTTTGTGCTTTATCCTTATAAGAATTAATAGGTAATTTTTTAATTAAATTAATGATGTTATTTTTATGTTTTAAAAAATTTGGAACTGTATATTTATGTAAATAATTCACTATTCTATTAATATGTTAAAAGCAATAGAAACTCTATCTTTTGTTTTATTTAAATTAGGTTTTACTCCATGAGCCAGACAACCAGGAAAAATAAATAAATCGTTTTCTTCTACATTCATTAATATCTTAGAGGCTGTGTATGGTGTAAATGTTTTTTTACAATTAGCCCATGAGATATCTATAGTGTTAAATGGGTTTTCAAAAAATATCTCTCCACAATTTTCAGGAGTTTTTACATAATAGACACAAGAAATTTGTGCGCCGCCATGTGTGTGCACTTCATTATAATCTTTATAACTATTTATGTTTGCCCACATAGAACCCATTTTAGCAATACCACATAAAGACATAGTGTTCATATATTCTAATAGATGTGGTTTTATTTGTTCTTGTAATTCTACAAAGTCGTCTTTCTTTAATGAAGGAGTAACTGTGCCAGAGGAAGAAAAAATAACAGCATCTATATCGTTTGATTGCCAACCCATATCTTTAGGATTACTAATATTTCTACCACTGTCTTTCTTTTTTAAATTTCTTAAATATTTTACTATATTATCAACATTTAAATTTAATTTAGTTTTATAAAGACCTACAGAAAATAAATTATGATTCACTTTTATTTAAATTGTTTTCCAGTTACCCAACAAACCAAAGAATTTCTTTCTCCCTTTGTTACTGGTTTAACTTCATGTAACATATAAGATGGAAATAAAATTAAGTCCCCTTGTCCTTGTTTCATTTTTTCTCCTTTATCACCTTCATAGATATATAGTTCGCCACCTTCATATTCTTTAGGATCAGTTAATTGTATACTTAAAGATAATTTTCTTACAATCATGTTCTGAGATCTGTCAATATGTTTTCCATATTTATCTCCAGGAGCTTTATAATTTGTAAATTGAAAACCTTCGTTTAATCCAAAAATATCAAACTTAAAAAATCTATTATTAAGATTTAAAACAATATCAGTTACTTTTCTAAAAACCCAATCTAAATCATCGTTTGCATATAACCAACAAATTTTACTTGATCTAATATTATCTACTTTATTTTTTCTAGTCATGCCTTGCATTAAACCTTTAGCATGCGCAATCTTAATTATTTTATCACACTCTTCTTTAGTAAAAACTTTTTGCCAATAAGCAAAACTACATACTTCATCTAAGTAAAGATTCCAAGATGGGTTGTTAATAGGTTCTTTCATTGTGTCTCCGATTTATTATTTATATTAAAATTATACGCTATAGTTATTCTAGTTTTATTAGAATTTTCTTTTTCTACACAGTGTTCTAAAGAAGATGGAAACACTATTATACTTCCTGGAATAGGTTTGTAATAATATCTTTCATCAAAAATTTTGTTATTATCGCTTTTTATATCATTACTTCTATTAGCAAATGGTCGCTTAAACCATAACTTAGCATTTTCGTTTTGATCTGATTTTAAAAAATAGATAGCAGATAAAGTATGTGCTACGTGATTATGATATTCTTGAAAATTATTTTTATCATAAACATTAAACCAACCACTCATACAATTAAAATTATAATTAATATGTAATTTATTAATATAGTTTGATATAGAGTTCATTACAAAATCATTTATTGTTTTAAATTCATCATCTTTCAATACACTATATTTGTTTATTGTTGTGTATGTATCTTTTGATACCCAGTTTTGACCACCACTTTTAATTTCTTTCTTTAATTTCATAACATAACTTACTAAATTTTTTTCAATTTTACCATGGTCATTAAAAAAATCTTGTGCTACCACACTAGGGAATAGGTAATTAAAATTCATAGTATTTTAATCAAAGCTTGTCTTTCTCCAAACATTTCATATTTATAGTTAATTTTGTTTTCTTCTACAAATTCTTGCCATGCTTTAAATTCTCCATGTTTCCAACCTACATAACTTAAATATTCATCAAATAATATTAAGGTGCCAGGATTTAATTTTTTTGAAGTTAGTATGTTTAAAACTTGTTTAGTTGATTCATAAGTATCACAATCCATATGTACAAAACATATTTCACTTTTATTTAATTTTAAAAAATTTGGTAAACTATCTTTAAACCAACCTTTAATTAATTTTACATTTTTATTAACTAAAGGTTTTTTTCCTTGTAAAGAATAATTTCCTTTAGCAAAGTAACCACCTTTCCAATCTTCTTGAAAACCTTCAAAAGAATCAAAACCAAACCAAGTTTTATTTTGATATCTTTCAGAAAAATAATTTATGCTTTTTCCTTGATAAACTCCAAACTCCATACATAAACCATTTATTTTTGAATGTTTTATTTTTTCAAGAGCTATATCCCACCAACCAAAATCTGTTACAATAACATCTTTTAAATATTTTTTTATGTAATCTGCAGATTCTTGTGCAGCTTCTTCATATAAAAAATCATAGGCATCTTTGTAAATAAATAATCTCTTTCTCATATAATATATATTTTATTTATACCACCCTACTAACATAAATCTATTGTTTTTTTTAATTTGTTTTACCTCGTGATACATAACACCATTACTAAAAATCACTATTCTACCCTGTTTAGGTTTAACGGTAATGTCCTCAATAACAGTTTCTCCCCCTTCAAAATCATCGTTTAAATACAATAAAAAAGAAAATTTATCTCCATTATCAATATGCATTTTCATATAAGAATCTATTGGCCACATAACTATTTCACAATTATCTGGTTTTAAAAAATTATGAAATCTAAATTTATTATTTATTCTTTCTAAAATATTTTCTGGTTTAATTTTTACAGTAAATGTATTTCTGTATTTTAAAACTGGTGACTGTTTAAATTTTTCAATAAACTCACTACATTCTTCTTTAGATAAGAAATTATCTATACGAATAAAAGTTTTACTCATTACTATCTTTCTTTATTTATTTAATAAATTATCTTAATTCTGAAATATCTACTAAATCCCAAGTTTGGTTTTCGTCATTCCAATGATATCTTAGATCATTATCAAATTGTTCTTGTGTTAATTCTGGTTTTGCAACAGGTGCTTCCCACTGGCATGTTGTTTCATTTAATGTCCAAGATGAATAATTTTGCGGAGCAATAAAAGCATCTTTTGCTTCATCATACGTATAACCTAGACCAGCAAAATTTTTTCTAAAAGGTGTTCCTCCTAATAAATGAACTCCACCGTGAGTGTTATAAGAAGTTTGTTTCCACACATCACTTGTGCCATAAATATTATTTAAAAAATCTACACCAGCTTGTTCAGTTGATGCAACATCATTACTTACTACTTCAACTGTTTCAACTATATTTCCTTCATTTAATTTTGCAAAATGTGCCATAGTATTTTAGGAAGTATAAGTTCCACTCCCTGTAAATTTTATTACTGTAAAATCACCATCTTCTGTAACTGTTGGAGAACCAGATGTTGTAGCAGTGTAATCTGATGTAGGTACTCTTAAAATAACTACGCCAGAACCTCCTGTTCCTATTCCACTTGCTCCACCTCCAGTATTTGTTGCTCCATTAGCATTTCTACCCCCAGATGGATATTGATTTGACTCACCGCCAACAGCGTAAGTTACACTAGAACCTGTTATAGAAACTGCTAAACCTGGACCATTTGCTGTATCTCGCCCGCCTGCGCCCGCAGCTCCTCCACCAGCTCCGCCGTATGGGTTTCCACTGAATCCTACACTGCCTGGATATCCTTCATTTGCTGTTCCAGCTCCGCCTGATCCACTTGAGTACCAGCCGCCACCGCCTGAGCCGCCTCCGCCTCCAGGTCGATTGTCTCCATCTGAACCTTCACCGCCGCCTGATGTTGATACAGTTGATACGTCTGGTCCTGATAATGAACTTGTAGCTCCTTGAGAATGTCCGCTTCCGCCTGCACCAACAGTAGCTGTGTATTGTGCGCCTGCTGTAAGAGTTAATTGACCTTGTGCTGATGCTCCACCACCTGAAGTTGATCCAAATGATGTTCTTAAGCCGCCTGCTCCCGAGCCGGCTTCTCTACTTGCTCCTTGACCTGATTCATTACCACCTCCTCCTGCTACGACTAAAAAATCAGCCGTTCCAATAAAAGGAACTGAACCTCCTGAACCAAATCCTAAAACTTGATATCCAAACATATTCTATTCTCCTTATGCGTCGTTAGCAGCGTCAGTAGTAAAGAATAATTTGATCCCTAGAACTCTACATTCTCCTGTAAAAGTATCACTACCATCTGCTGCGTCTCTATATAATTGAAAGTAAGTTTGCTCACCTGCTGCAGGAGAACCCGCAACTGTAACAGCACCACTTTCAGATGTAATCTGTTGATCTTCAACTGTTCCAATTCCAGCATCCGTAACTTCTATTGCTGTTCCATATGCAACATCAATAGTATCATTATCCGCACATGCAACGCCTTGTAAACCAAAAATAGCATTTCCTGTATTTGTAGTAGAAGGTGACCAATAAACTTGGTAAGTTACTGTTCCTTCATTCCACGATTTTGGCATAGCTACTGAAAATTGAGTGTATTGTTTTGTACTAGCATCAAAATCAAATACTTTTAAATCTGGTCTTGTAGCTGTTGTTTCTACTTGTGCTGCATCTGCAGGGTTAGTAGTTGGTCCAAACATAGCCGGTGCAGGAACCCACATAGTTTCTTTTCCAGCAATTTTAATTGCAGCAGTTGCACTTTTAAGTACACCTGTTCCTTTAGGATTTAAATTTAAATCAACATTTGTTTCACCTGTTGAAGAAATAATTGGACCATTTCCAGTTGCAGCATTTGCTAATGTAATTTCATTAACTGCTGAACCTGTAGCTGTAAGTAAAGCTAATTCATTTCCGTTAGTATCTAAAATTGAAGTTCCAATTTTAGGTGCTGTTAAAGTTTTATTTGTTAAAGTTTCTGTTCCAGTAAGAGTTACATCACCATCGCCCGTTCCTGATGGTAGTGTATAAATATCTGGATTAGTGCCATCATTTGCAGTTGCAAATAAAACAGCGTCACCTTTGTTAGTTGATGAAAAAGTAAATGTATCTCCTGAACCAGAAGCATATTTAAATTGTACTGTATAAGCACCTGATGTTGAATTTCTTAAAAAATAAAATGTTTGTGCATCTAAAGGAATTGTTACAACTCTAGCTCCAGAAATAGTTCCTGTAAGTTCAATCATTCTGTGAGACATAGTAGCACCAGCGGATCCGTCAGAAACCGTAAGAGCTGTTGGTGTTCCAGAATCTGTTACTGCTTGAGTAGTAAATCCACCCGAAATTTGTTCGATTATATTTAAATTAGTATTAGTTTTTGTTCCCCATGTACCGGCGTTTTCACCAGTTGCCATTAGTTCTACACCGAGAGCTGTATAAGTTGATGCCATAATTTTTTACTCCTAATTAGTACCTTTTTTTAATTGTTTTTATACTTAATGTCAATAACATATTAGATTATTCACCCAAAACAACACGAGTATAATTACCACTTTGTGTACAGGTTATTCTTTCATAACCTATAGGGGCTACATTACCCACACTAGCAGTTGCTGATACTCCTGTCAATCCCATAACATCTGCTGGTGTTAAAGAACCTACGGACGATGTTGCTGATACTCCTGTCAATCCCATAACATCTGTTGGTGTTAAAGCACCTGTAGAAGAAGTCATAGAAAGTCCTGTTAGGTCTATCGTAGGATTTCCACTTATAAGTGGTGTACCAAATGTGGATGTTGCACTTACTCCTGTTAATCCTATACTTTGATCTGGAGGATCTATTGTTCCTGTTGCAGAAGTAGCACTTACTCCTGTTACGCTTACATTTATACTAAAGTCAAAAGATAGTGAACCGACTGCTGACGTTGTACTTTGTCCTGTTGGAATTAATGCAAGATCAGAAGATACAGTTAATCCTGTTCCAACTGTGGATGTTGCACTTACTCCTGTTAATCCCAATACAGTTGCAACATCTAAATAATACTCACCACCCCAACCAGTTGTTGTAGATCCCCAAGTTTGTTTACCCCAACTTACATCTGAACCTATACCTGCGGTTGCTTGGACGCCAGTTAATTCAACTACTATTCCTGATTCGCCCCAAGTTTCATTACCCCAGGTGTCTTGTCCCCAACCTGTATTTATTTCTGTTAAAACATTAGGTGAACCTGTTGATGAAGTTGCACTTACTCCTGTAAGAGTAACTTCAACACTATCCTGACTTCCCCAATTATTTTGACTCCATTGAAAAACTCCCCATGTATTTCCACTTGGAGTATTTGCAGTTCCCCCCATACCTGAGTGATTTGTACAATAATAATATAAAGTTGATGCAGAATCTGCAACTACGATTTGTGTATATGCTCCTGCTTGACCAGGAGTTCCGGATGTAGTTACACCGGTAGTATATTCATCTCCGCCAGAATGTGTGCCATCGCTTGTTGTAGAAAACCTTAAAGGATGACTACCATTTGAACTATCTGATTGATCAAATTTATATGTTCCAGTTTCAGCTAGATAAAGAGTATCTTGTTGGACACCATCAATAAAATATTTATTTCCTGAATCGGTGCTGACTACTGTTACTGTGAATGTTCGGGTTACCGACATAAGGATTTCCTCCTTATGCTATACGAAGTATTGCGTTATCAGCGTC
>Ga0209535_1002140_pt1 | contig 12929 bp, 6 predicted proteins | sample LinPmetageLP28_FD_184041 | JGI IMG/M metagenome (GOLD analysis project Ga0209535, IMG submission 184041) | Marine viral communities from the Pacific Ocean - LP-28 (SPAdes) (version 2) | ecosystem: Environmental > Aquatic > Marine > Oceanic | place: Pacific Ocean | collected 2009-08-22
ACCAAAGAACTTTTCATTGGGGATCGAACGATAGAAAACTATTAACTGTTCCTTTTGATGAAAACCCATATTCAGCTATGGCCGCATGGTTCAAAACTGATGAAGGTGTAGAAGTTTTCAAAACAATCGAGAAAAAGTTACAATAATATGTGACTATAATTATAGTGAAGGGTCGCTTCGGTGGCCCAAATCACTATTAACTAAAATATTAAAATGGCAATAAACGTAAATACTGTATACCAAACCGTTTTATTAATACTAAATAAAGAACAGAGAGGTTACATGACGCCTGTTGAGTTTAATAAGACAGGTGCTCAATCTCAATTAGAAATATTTGAAACATATTTTGACAGCTTGAATCAGCAGATACGTATTCCACAAACAAACGAAGATTACGCAGATAGAGTCGTAAATCTTGATGAGAAGATTTCTATATTTAAAACATCTGGTAACGCGAGTTATCAGAATTCTTTGTTTAATATACCTTCACAATTTTCCGGTTCAGGAAAACAACAAACAACAACTACACCCGCAAATACAACTGCAGCTACATTGTCTTACACTATAAATGGTGTTACAGCAGCACAAATAGCTGATGGCGTTACAAATGTTTATGTAAACCAAATACTGTTATCAGAGTTTGAATACAGTATATCAGGAACAACATTAACTTTTGCATCACAACCTATAGCTGGTAATGCAATAGTGTTAGATGTTTATCCTAAAGAGTTTTATAGATTAGGTAGTGTTATATATACTGCAGGTTTAAAACAACAAGAACTTGAAAGAGTGAGTAGATCTGAGCTGTATCATTTAAATGCTTCTAATTTAACCAAGCCTTCAACTACATACCCTATTTATCTTTATGAAAACAATAAGTTAAATGTTTTTCCTACGTCTATAGTTAGTGGTATATCAGTTAATTACATAAGAAAACCACTTGATCCTGTTTGGAGTTTTACAGCTGGAACAGGTGCTTACGTATACAATAATCTTGCTTCAACAAATTTTGAGTTACATCCAGCTGAACAAACAGAGTTAATTACAAGAATACTTTTATATGCTGGAGTTGTAATACAAAGCCCAGAAATAATACAAGTTGCTGCAGCGCAGATACAACAAGAAGAAATGAATCAAAAAAGTTAACATATGCCTATACCTAATGGTGGATTAATCACCGAAACTAACAGACAATATTACGCTGGAGCACAGCAGCAGTATTTCGCCGCGGGAGGTACTGGTATAACCATGACATCTACTTTTGATACAGACTTAATATATGGAAGCTCAGATCCTACTAATGGTCAGTATGGTTTAAATAACTTTTTATTATATCAAAGTACTAATGCTTTAACATGGACTGAAATAACACCTCCTACTACAGTACAAAATGCTGTAGCAGCAGAAAATGGTGGCGTAGCATCAGCAACTATACAACTAACAGCTGTCAACGCAAACATAATTGCTGGCATGACTATATATGGTGGTGGTATAACTAATAATCCAACTGGCGCAAAAGTAGTAAGTGTAAACGGTGTTGCAATAACTTTAGATACGGCTATAGCTTTACCTGGTGCTGCAACTACAGCTGTATTGTTTCAATTTGATCAACCATATACAATGGTTAACAATATTGTTACCGTAGCAGCTAATCTATCTAACAATAGTTATTTAAAAATAGAGTTAAAAAGCACTGCTGTACAAGAAAATCATGGAAGTTATGAATACACTAGATTAACAGACGTAATTGATAACTTTTTAGTTGCATATGTTGGAGCTGACAAGCTTATACCTAGTGTAAAAAGAACAGACGTTATATTCCATGCCAAACGTGGATTACAAGAATTTAGCTATGATACACTTAGAAGTATTAGATCACAAGAGCTTACTGTAAATAATGCTTTAAACGTTATAATACCTCAAGATTATGTTAACTATGTCAGGTTATCTTGGACAGATAATTTTGGTGTTCAACATACAATATTTCCTGCTAATCAGTTAACAACAGATCCTTATGCTGCACCTGCTCAAGATAACTTAGGTGTGCCAACACAAGATAGTTTTGATTCAAACATTACAGGTACGTCACAAGTAGAAGAGGCTTGGGCTTCAAATGATCCAAGAAGAATATCAGGAGCTTTTGCTGTACAAAATGATAGTACATCAGATGTGTTAAACCAGAATAATTTTTATGAATTAGCTTTAGGCCAAAGATATGGTCTTAATCCTGAAACTAGTCAAAGAAATGGATGGTTTACTATAAACGATAGAGAAGGTAGAATATCTTTTAGCAATGATCTTAAAGGTAAGCTTGTTGTGGTAGAATATATATCTGATGGTAATGCTTATGATTTAGATGCTAGAATACCTAAGCTCGCAGAAGATGCTTTATACTCACACATAATACATGCTATACTTTCTGTTAGCTCAAAGATACCAGAATATGTAGTGCAAAGATTTAAAAAAGAAAGAAGTGCTAAACTAAGAAATGCTAAAATTAGATTATCAAATATTAAACTTGATCAAATAGTTCAAGTTATGAGAGGACAATCTAAGTGGCTTAAATTTTAATACATGGCGGAAATAAAGAATAGTTTTCTAAAGTCCAAGATGAATAAAGACTTGGATGATAGATTAATACCTAATGGCGAATATAGAGACGCGGTGAATATATCTGTAGGAAAGTCTGAAGACGAGGACATAGGTGCTTTAGAAACTGTACTTGGTAATAAAGTTATGAGTGATACCAACTTAGGTATTACTGGACTGGAAGTAATTGGTAGTTACACGGATAAAAACAACAATAGAATTTATGCTTTTGTAACAGATTATGATGATACAACAAATCTTACCACTGGTAATCCAGTAGCCGCTCCAATAACTGCTAATTGCAGGATATATTATTTTACAGAACCAAATGATGTAACGCTTTTAGTTTCAGGAAGTTTCTTAAACTTTTCTAAAAGTTCTCCTATAACCGGTGTAAGCTTAATAGAACAGTTATTATTTTTTACAGATGATAGAAATCAACCAAGAAAAATAAACGTAACAAACTCTGCTACATATTACAAAGAAGAAAGTCAACTTTCAGTTGCTAAGTATAATCCATACAAACCTATTGATCTAGTTAACAAAATACAAACTACTGGTACACTAAGTCTAGGTAACAATGTTATTGCTGGTGTACCTGCAACAGCTGGTGTTAAACCTGGCATGTTATTTATATCTACAACATCAGCTAACACAGATAAAATAGAAGCAACAGAGTTTTTATATGTAGTTTCAGTTGCAGGCACTAATGTTACTTTAAATGCTAACCCTTTATCTAACGTTGTAGTAACTGATAAGTTATATTTTTTATCAACAACAATGACTGGTCAAAAAATATCTCCATTTTTTGATGGAGTTGCTATGCCTGGAAATACTACATGGCCGGGTGATCCTGATTACTTAGAAACTAGATATGTAAGGTTTAGTTATAGATTTGAATATGATGATGGTGAATATTCTATCATGGCTCCATTTACACAAATAGCATACATACCTAAGCAGAAAGGTTATTTTTTAGCGGGAAATGAAGATGAAGCTTTTAGAAGCACGGTGTTAGAGTTTATGGAAAATGGAGTTCAAAATGTAGAACTTTTAATACCACTTCCTGACACACAAACTAATTTAGGTATAGAGACAATTAGCACTTATAAGATAATATCTATAGACGTTTTATATAAAGAAGCTGATAGCTTGGCTGTTAAAGTGTTAGATAGAGTACCTTTATATGTAGCTCAACAAACTTCAGTTGATAATATATATAAATATGATTATCTTTCTGCAAAACCTTACAGAACATTACCTGAAAACCAAACCGTAAGAGTTTTTGATAAAGTTCCTGTAACAGCACATGGTCAAGAGACTGCGGGCAATAGAATCATGTATGGTAACTTTAAAGACAAATACACTCCACCGACAAGTTTTAATTATAGAGTAGGTGTAGGACCAAAAGCAGATACATACAGATATAATAATTGGGCTGAATATCCCAATCACTCTGTTAAGCAAAACAGAAATTATCAAGTAGGTTTTATACTAGCTGATAAGTTTGGTAGACAATCTTCAGTTATTCTTTCTAGTGTTACAGAAGAAGTTGAAACAATAAATAATATAGTTTTTGGTGGATCTACGGTTTACAGTCCTTATAACAACTCAACAGAAAGTGCTACAAATCCTGTAAAAAACTGGTTTGGTGATGCTTTAAAAGTTTTATTTGATTCTCCAGGAATAAACCAAAACGAAAACTATCAACTAGGTAGACCTGGTCTTTATGCAAATCCTAGAGGTAATGGCTTTGATGTTGCTAACGCTATTTTGCCTAGTGTTGTGGCTAATGTTTATACGTTTAAACCAACAGCAGCAACTAATATACCTCAAAGATATGATTATCTTAGGGGTGAATATAAAGACTTTGTTCAAGTAACTATTACACCAACAGTAAATGGTAATGGAGTATATACAGTTACATGTGATGGTTATATAAATAAAGAAATTTATGAAGTAAATGGAAATCCTGGTGGTCAACCTAAATACGCTTATACTTTAAACAGTAAGGGTTGGTATTCATATAAGGTTGTTGTTAAACAAAATGAACAAGATTACTACAACGTTTATCTTCCTGGTATTTTAGATGGTTATCCAGATCAACACTCTTCAGCGACTATACCTTTTCCAACAGGTGAAACTGGTAAGACAGCAAACATAGTATTAATAAATGATAATATAAATAAAATACCTAGAGACCTGGTTGAGGTTGGTCCTGAACAAAAACAATTTAGAAGTTCAGTACAATTGTTTGGTAGAGTTACTAATAATACAGGTACAACAAATATACAATATTTTCCTGGTATAAAAACTGATACAGCAATAAGTATATCTACTACAGCAGATTCTAACATGGTATATGACACGCTAGGCGCTGGTGGTAAGCTTAATATTTATCAAGTAGATACTAAACCTTTGATAGCTAGAATATCTACCAACGTAAACTTACTGCAAAATCCTTCTGGTATAGGTGATGTAACAGGTTCAATGAGACCTTTTTTAGCTGTATACGAAACAGAACCTATTGATTCTCTTTTAGATATATATTGGGAAACAGCGTCAGTAGGTTTAATAGCTGATTTAAACGCAGACATAAATAGTGGTTTTAATGGAGTTTCTAATTTTGGTAGTTACGTCTGGAATCAACCTGAATCTTTAACTTTATCTAGCCCAAACATATTATCAGCCAACGTTCAGCCTATAAACGACAATGGTTTAACTATTACAAACACAATACTAGAAAACTTTACATCGTCAAACCCTAATATAACTTACGTAAACAACTCAGCTGCCTCTGGTGGTTATAATTTTAAAATAACAGATGAGTTTGTTTTCCTACATAATAGTCCTTCTGAAACATTTACTTTAACAATGAATGTAAAAACTACAGCTACATCTACAGCTGGTGGCAATGCTGTTCCCGCAGGTTTACAATCTCCAGAACTGACTATAACAGGTTCGTTAACAAACACACAGCCAAGTTTTACTATAGCTGGTAATATAACTAAAGCAGATACATTTACTGGAACACTTGTCACCTATGCTGGTTTAAATGGATCCTCTGATGCTAGTGCAAACACTCAACAATTAAAATGGAGCATTGCTAGTATAAGCCCTGCTTGTACGGGTTGTTTTAGTATAGGTACAACTAGCGGTGTATTATCTAAAGATAAAACACTATCTGCCGGTAATTATGTTATAAATATAAAATTAGAAGACACTTATGATGGTTCTAATGTTGCAACTCCAGGTGTAAAAAGTATAACAAAACAGCAAACAGTGGTAGTTACATCGAGCGTAGTTGGTACTGCTTTTCAAATATCAAATGTTGGGGTGTTTAATTCTTCTTGTGGTGCAGTAGGTAATCCACCTACTTGGAATCAAAATGCTTTAGTAAATACTTACTACCACACTGGAAACGGAGTACTACCTAAGGCTGGTGATACAATCTATTCAGACAGTGGTGGAACAACTCTTGCGGCTACAGGATATTATACAATAAATGCACTACCTGCTGATCCTCCTTATAACAATAGTTTTCAAAACAATAGACAATATATAACAGTAAATATTCAAGGGTCTGGAGCTGGAGTAGTTGATGGTTCTGTACCAACTGATCAACCATTGTATTGTTAAGTAATAATAAGTTAAAATAAGTGATAATAAAACATGGCTACAACACTAGAATTAAAATACTTTAATACCTTCTGGTTAAAAAAGATAAAGAGTGTAGTTGCGGCAAATCCTCAACCAACAGCTCCTTATAACAATGTACCTAGATCGTACACTGGTGTTCCTGTTGATGACTGGTATATAGAAGAATCTAGAATTAGAGGTGGTTATAATAATACAACAGTTGACTTTGGTGTTAAAGCTTATATAGCTGAAGACAATCCGCAACAACAAAACAGAATTAATACTTTAATATACTCTGGTATATTTAACTCTAGAACAGGTGTCAACAATACGAATCAATTTTCTGTAGCAGAAGACATTACTAGATCTGTTGATCCAGCTAATGGCTCTATACAAAAACTGTATGCTGAAGATACTAACTTAATTATATTTCAAGAAGATAAAGTAAGTAGAGCCTTGATAGATAAAGACGCTATATATTCAGCTGAAGGAGCAGCGTTAACTACATCAGGTATGTTAGTGATTGGGCAGATAGTTCCTTATTCTGGTGAGTATGGTATATCTAAAGATCCTTTTAGCTTTGCGGTATATGGATATAGAAAATATTTTACTGATAGAAAAAGAAATACAGTACTAAGATTAACAAGCAATGGAGCTATGGTAGAAATATCATCGTTTGGTATGCATGATTTTTTTAGAGATAAATTGTCAGCATTAGGTACAACTAGACAAAATAGAATTGTAGGTGCATTTGACATACATACTAAAAATTATGTTTTATCAATACAAGAACCTAACACTGTGGATGGTGAGGGTAATATTATAGAAAATTTTGTAACATCTAACTTTGATGAAGACGTACAAGGTTGGACAAGCTTTTATACTTACAAACCAACTTACATGCTTAGTTTAAACAGTAGTTTTTATAGTTTTTATGATGGCAAACTTTGGTTGCATCATGCATTACCTGAAGAAGGAGTTACAGGTTACGGAAATTATTATGGAACAATAACTGATTCTACAGTTAAAGTAATACTCAACTCACAACCATCTACTGTTAAGAATTTTAAAACATTAAACTATGAAGGTGCTACAGGTTGGCAACTAGATTCAATGATAGCTAGTTCTACTGATGCAACGTTACCAATAGGTGCTTATGTTGCCGCAACTTCAATGAACCTTTTAGAACAGCAGATATTTAGTTTGAATTTTAAGAAAAAAGAAAACAAGTTTTTTGCTAATTTACAACAAGAACTACAAGCTAACTTAACACCTTTACCAGGAGAAGTTTTATGGGGATCTGATATATCAGGCATCAAAGGGTTTTGGTCTACAGTTGTAATGAAATTAAACAATACAACTTTTTCAAACATTAAAAAAGAATTATTCGCTGTGTCTAGTAACGTAGTCGAATCATCATATTAATAAATAGATTATGGGATTATTTAAAGCAATTGGCGGTGTCGTTGGAGGGTTTGCTAAAAAAGCAGCTGCTAAACGAAACCAGAGAAGATACGCTGCCGATAGAAAAAAGGCTACAGCTGAAATAGCTAGTCTCGAAAAAAATAGACAAAAGGTAATTAATCCTTATGATAACTTTGCTAACTTAAGTTCTATGGCTAAAGATCTTAGCGGTAACTTAAGTAATCCATATGCTAGTTTAAGTGTTTCAACAGCCTCTGCTGAAATGCAAATTGAAGAGGCTGATATAGCTTTAGCAAACACACTTGATACATTAAGAGCTACAGGCGCTGGAGCTGGTGGTGCAACTGCATTAGCACAAGCCGCACTTAAAAGTAAAAAAGGTGTTGCTGCAAGCATTGAACAACAAGAGGCTAGAAATGAACAATTAAGAGCTGGTGGTCAAGAAAGATTAGAATCTGCACAAAACAGAGAAGGAGTAAGAGTTCAGAACGTAAACATACAAGAAGGTAGAAGAATGCAAACTGCGGATGCTGCAGGTAGAACTTTTGAATTTAATGCTCAAGAAAAAAGAGATAACAGTAAATTAGGATATTTAAGAAACCAGTATACTACTGCTAAAAGAGGTGAATACGGGGCTTCTATGCAAAAAGCAAATGCTATAGGTGATATAGCTAGTAGCGTTGGTGGTTTAGTAGATTCTGCAGCAGCTGGAGATATGCTTGGCAAAGTAGGAAAATTTGCTAATAAATTTCAATCACCTTCTGGTGGTGGTGGTGGTGTAAATCCAGTAACTATAAACATTACCAAATAAACCGGAATAAAATTAAAATATGGGACTAAAAGAACAATTAGTGAAAAACAAAGAAGACAACGAAGAGGTTAAGTTTTATATCTCTGAGTACCAGTCTTCACTCTCTTACAGACTAGGAGAGGACGATACACCATCTCAGGACGTTAACTGGAGCTATTTCTTTGCCCCATACATAGAGCTATATGCAGAATTGAAATTAAAACTAGAGAATGGATCTAGTGAAAATCCTGTTCAAGCAAGAAAAATGTCAGAAGATATAGCTAAAAGCGTTTCTACTATTCAAGAGAGTATGGAAAATATTGCCTCTAACACAGAGATATGGAATAACATGGTTCAAATATCTAGTATGATGGGTGGTTTAGATATGATGAGTACACCAGTTAGCAGGTTTGCAGCGTTAAGTATTTTAAATGATGATTTGAAAGGTAAAATAGATATTGAAGCTATAGATGGTGATATAAATAATTTAGCTTGGGTTATATATAATGAAAACGGTATATTTATTGAAAGACTATTGTTAAATAAAATAAACACATTGTCTGAAACTCAAGACATGTTTATTACAATACCTGATACATCTAAAGAAAATCAAGAGTTTAAACAAACTAATCCTGAAATATTTGAACAGAAGCCTACAAAAAATCCTTCTGATCCTGGCGTGTTAACAGGTGGTGTTACAGAAACATATAGAGTTAAAGATAAAAATGGTCAAGTAAAACTTACTGCAAAAGATTTATCTGGTAATATGGTACAAGATTTTTATGAAATAGACAGAGAAACCATAGGTAAAAGTTTAGCATTTACTTTAACTATGGACAAAATATCAGCTGGTTTAATTGGTGCATACCAAAGTTCAGATCAAGTAATAGCTTTTAACAATAACGTTTTAGCCGAGGTAACTGATTTTTATTTAAGACCGGGTATTGCGTTAAAAGATAACCAAAAAGAAAAGTTTCAAAAAGATTATCAAAAATGGTATTTAGAAAAAGAAATAGGTAAAGAGTTTCCAACTGGAGAACCTAGATTAAAAGAACAACCAAAAAAAGACGGAGAACAGGTTGAACAAGTAGATGAATTTGCTGAATTTGTAGAAAATTAAAATATAATTTTATGCCAAGATACACGTTTAATGGTAAGACATACAATATTCCTGATGAAAAGGTTGATAGTTTTTTAACTAAAAATCTTAACGCAGAGCCACTAAACATAAACAGTTTTTCTGATGTTGAAACAACTGAGCAAACTGAAAAAAAGCAAGAACAAGATTTTGTTAATCAGCAAGCTGTACAAACTGATAATCCTGATGATATGGTTTTTGGCGACTTACCAGAGCAATATGGTTTGTCTGATGTAGAGCAAGGTGCGTTTGGTCAGCAGGCTAATTATTTTGTACCAACAAAACCTAGTTTACCAGAAATAAAATTAGAAGAGTATGTTTCTAAAGCAGAGCTAGATCCAGAAGCGTTTGAAAGAAAAATGTTTGGTGAAGATTATGATAATTGGAAAGTGTTTCAAAAATTTTCATCAGAAGGCAATTTAACATCTAGTCAAATTAAAGAGGTTAACAACAGTGTTAATGAAATATTTAAATTAAACGAGGATGGTAGTGTCAAGGATGTTGATTTAAATCCAGATGGTTTAATCACGCAAGAAGAGTTTGACAAGGGTATTAAGTCAACTGTAGACGCTGTTAGCGGTGTTTCTTTAGGTGGTGGTTTATTTAAAGATTTAAAAGCCACTGCTGCTTCTTTTATTATTGAAAAATATGAGCGATATTTAGGTGATGGTAAGGTAGGAGAAAAAGAACTTTTAAATGAAAAAGCTCAAACACAAATAACTTCTCAATTAGAATATGTAAAAAAAGCAGCAGAAAAATTAAAGTTATCTGATCCTAAAAAAGAATTTTCAGAGCAAGAGATATTAATGGAAGCTCGTAAACTTTACACGGATGATTTAACCGTAAAAAAATATAAAAAAAATGTTGTTGATAACATTATAAAAGCTAAAAACTCAGATGGTAAATATGGTTTAGGTATGCCAGAAGAACAAGAAGAGTTAAGTGAAATGTATGATATGCTTAACAGCAAAATGGAAAAAGCGTCTGCTGAATTAACGGTTACAAGTAAGAATGCTGCTAATAGTATAGAATTAATAGATAAAAAATTTAAAAAATTATTAGAAAAAACACCAGTCACTACAGAAGAATATTTACAAACAAAAGTTGATTTAGAAAAATTAGCAAAAGAAAGAAACAAGCAATTTGCTGTTTTAGAGCAAAATGAATTAGAAAATAAGTTTGTTGTAAAAAATGTAGAAGAAGTAGCAGAGTATGGTAATTTAATAGGTAGAAACTATAATGGTATTACACAACTAGCAGGTATACTTGGAGCAAGTAGTCTTGATTTAGGTATTAATATAGCAAAATTTACTGATAAATTTAGTACTAAAAATATAGCTAAAAACATACTTTTACCGGTTATGCAATCGGCGTTACCAGAAAAAATGGGTCCAGCTAGTATAGCTTTTAATGCTTTAGCAAAAGTTAGTCCTGAATTTGATAGAATATGGAATGATGAAGATAAGTTTGATGAATTATATGGTTATAGTGATTATCTAAGATCTGCCGTAGCTGAACCTATATCATATGACGAAATTAAAGGTGCTAAGGACTGGGGTAATTGGGCTTTACAGTTTACAGCAGCTCAAGCTCCACAAATTGGTTTAATGGTTCTTGCGCCGCAAGCTGCATTACCTTTGTTAGGTGCTGCTTCAGGTGGTGGTAAGTTTAGATCTATGGAACTTGAGATGAAAGATGGTGCTGTTTATTCACCTTGGCAAATGTATGGATCTGCTTTGATGACTGCTGGCGGTGAAGTATTATCTGAAAAATTAACTTTAGGTCAATTAAAAAGACTAAAAATAAAAAATATACCAGTAAATAAAGTTAAAACTAGTTTTGTAGATGGGTTAAAGAAAAATGTCTTTAATTTTAATAAAGCTAAAGCACTTGCCTTTGATGTTAACCAAGAAGGTTTAGGTGAAATGTTTGCTGGATTCTCTGAAAACTTAGCAGACAAATATGTTCTTGGTAAAGATGTAAATCTTTTTGACGGTTTAGAAGAAATGTATGTTGGTGGTGTTTTTATGAGTGGAGTATTATTTAGAGCTCCTTCTATAGGCAACAAGATGCTAGCGCCTTTTAAAACTAATAATTTAAATGCTAGTTTTGATGCTAATGCTGCTAGTATTATAAACTTATCTGATCAATTAAAAAATACCAATATTAACTCAAGGACTAAAAGTATAATAGAAAATAAAATAGACGACTTAGTTGTTGCTAATTCTGAAATTAGAGTTGACCAAGCGATGTCTACAGATTATTTAGCTCCAGAACAAAAATCAGAATTAATTAATATTCATAAAAAAGAATTTGAAAATAAACAATCTATTGAAGTAATTAGAGCTGATGGTGCTTTAGATGGGGCTGCAAAAAGCGAAATAATAAACGGTCTTGAAGCTGAAAACGGTAAGTTATCTAAAGAAAGAGATGCTATAATGGAACCAGCAATTGAAGCTCATTATCAAGCTACAACAGATTCTGTTAAGGACATGGCTAAAGATATAGATGGTGTTAGTGTTACTGAGGTAGAAGATGTGAGTAAAGAAAACATAGAGAGACAAAAAAGAAATAATCAAAAAATGTCTCTAGCAGAAAGTTCAGATGCTGTGGAATTAGAAAGTATGTTAGATCCTGATCTACCTGGTTCATTTAATCCTGAAACTGGAGAAATAATAATAAATAAAGCTGCTGCACTTAAAAATAAACAAGTCAACGTAGCTGCTCATGAACTTTTACACGGTATAATGGGTCAAACATTTAAAGGTAACCCTAGTGCTCAAAAAGCTTTTGGTAAAAGTGTTTTATCAGAACTTGGTAAGATAGAAGGTATAGATGGAACTAATTTTGCAAAAAGAGTAGATCAATATCAGAGAGCTGTCGATAGCGGTGTGGTAAGTCAGGCAGATGCTTATGAAGAAGCAATGAATTTACTAGGTGATGCTATAGCTACAAAAGATGTAAAATTACCTGAAACATTTTTAGGTAAAATTGGTAAACTAATTACAGATGCGGCTGGCAAACTTGGCTGGAACACTAGCTTTAACAAAGGTAGTGATGTTATTAGTTTTGTTAAGAACTTTCAAAAAGATGTTAGCAAAGGCGAACTAAGTGCTAAAACTTTACAAGTTGCTAAGGAAGGTGCAAAAGGTAAATTAACTCAACCAGCAACTAAAACGACAAAACCAAAAACTAAAGCAAGTTTACCAACTGTTAAAGGAGTTGATGCAACTCAAGTTAAAGATATGGTTGGCAAAGTAGCTAATAGAGCTGTTGCTAAATATTATAGAGGTATACCTAAAAATATAAGAGACAAAGCTGGGCTTGATAGAGCAACATATTTAGATA
>Ga0209535_1002144_pt1 | contig 12914 bp, 16 predicted proteins | sample LinPmetageLP28_FD_184041 | JGI IMG/M metagenome (GOLD analysis project Ga0209535, IMG submission 184041) | Marine viral communities from the Pacific Ocean - LP-28 (SPAdes) (version 2) | ecosystem: Environmental > Aquatic > Marine > Oceanic | place: Pacific Ocean | collected 2009-08-22
CTGTTTTCATCATACTCATTCTTTCAAATTCTTTTTTTGCTTCTTCTGCAGCTTTTTCAGGGGATAAACCCATATCTAAAAATTTTTCAAAAAGAGCTTCTAAAATTTTTTCGTTCTCCATATTAGAGGCCATCATTCTATCTGGTAATACTGGTCCTGTTGGTTTTGGTGCAAAAGGATTTACAGGTTTTGTTGGATCTTCTGGTAATACAGGTCCTGCATCTTGATAACCTATTCTACCACCTTCTGCATATTCAGATGTATTAGATGAAACAAATTCTCTAACCTGTGCTTCATACTCTTCTGAGTTAGTATCTGCAGTTGGAGGATTTAAATTTCTATAATATAGTTCTAGATATTTTGATGGATCTCTAGCTAATTCTTCTTCAGCTTGTTCTTCTGACATACCAAGTGTACCTGTTAAAAAAGTAGATACTCCTGCTAATCCAGCAAGTTTACCCACTGTTCCTAGTTTAAATCCTTCACCTACAGCTGCTCCACCGAGTTTTTCAGCAATGCCTGTTGCACCAACAGTGTTAAATATATTTGGTAATATATTACTTAAACCAAAACCTGTTCCAGCAGAATTACTAAATTTCATTGCAGGTAAAAATTTATTAAGTCCAGGAATTTGACCCCCACCCAAATAGTAACCCGTGCCTGCTATTAAAGCAGCTTTACCAAGATCCGACGATGCAATTTTTTTAACTGCTTTAGTTGCGCCTTTAACGGCTCTTTTGACACCTTTAAAAACACTTCCCAAACCATATTGTTCTCTAGGCACAGCATTCATAATGCCGCCGCGCATGTATAATTGTCTATTCATCTGTCCTCTTGATATTGTCATAATTTAGCTAAATTGTTAAGGCAGGCTTTATATCCTGAAAACTTTACCTTACTTGACTTTTGGAAATAAATCAAGGCTTGGCATTATGACTGTTACATCTCTTTGTATGTCCTCTGGAGCTACATTAGCTGCCTTTAAAGACTCTTCGTTTTCGTATATTTCACCAGTTTTTTTGTTACTTATCTTTTCTATTATGTTTTCAGGTTTTATTGTTAGTGTCATTATGTTGTTACCTCTCTTGGCTGTATTTGTAATATAGAAGCTATAACGTGCAGCTCGTTCGCGTCACTAGCTTGTACTTTTAGTATCTCGCTCTCCTCTATCACAAGAGGATGAGTTAAAAGTTCGGTTGTTGTATTTGTATCTATTGCCTTTGTTTTGAATAAGCTAAACACATTACCAGAAGCGTCTGTTAAGGTAACAGTTATATTACAGGCAGACCCAGAATCATTTGATATTAATAAAGATTTAACCATAGAAACATTAGCAGTTGGAGTTGTATACAACGTTGTAATGTCTGTTGTTGTTAGATCTAACTTTGCATTTACGAAACTATTTGACATTAATTTATAAAGAAGTTTTGAGCGTCCACTTCATCCTTTAGTTCTTGTTGATACGTTGTGTTTAATTTTTGTATTATACTATCAAGATCTCTAACCTGTGCATCAGCAACATCTTGTTTGTATTCTTTACTAGGTCTTGTTAATATCTGTACTATCTTCGCCATTATCTTCTTCCGTCTGGTTGTATATCTAACCTAAATCCACCAAGTTTCCAATTCTGTTGTACGGCTGTGTTTGCTATTTTTAAAGATATAGCTCTAGCTCTAGCTCGTGTGTCAACTTTAGTTGTTGAAGAACTTATTGTAAAAGGTCCAAGAGCAGAACTTGCTTGTGAATCATTAGAATAATTTCTTAATTGTAATGTAATTTGTGTGTTACCGGTTTGAGATACAAAGTCTGGTATGAATCTTCTAATCTTTGCAAAGAACTCACCATCTCCACCTTGAGCAATATCAAAATCTCCAGATTCAATATTAGAAGTTATTGCTGTTGTAGCTGTAGTTGTAACTTGATCTGTGCCGGTTTCGTGCTCGTAGTATATTGTACAGCCATCGGTATTACCAACAACATCATAGGAATTGTTAGAGTCAGCATCATAATCTGTAGCATGAGGTTTACCAAATACAGCAGAATCTTGCCAAGTTGTTCTATCTAATGTGCTTGTAGTCCAAACAGGTCTTTCACCTGAAGATTCAACATAATTAAAAGTTACACATCTATCAATTACTGTTGCACCAGAAGAACAATAAAACCAATTAATCTCACCAAACAAATTATTTAGTCCAGCGTTAATAAGTTGATTTGCTGTTGTGTTTAAATCATTAAATACAAAGTCTTCTACTAAACAAGGTAAAGATTGTAGAGCACCTGAGTATCTAAAGAAACCATTTTCTGAAAACCAGTAAGCGGCACCATCTACCTCTACCGCAGCGTTCTGACCTATCAATCCACAGTTTGTACCTACCTGTGCAAAACCAAATGTAAAAGGTGGTCCAATAAATCTTTGCGTAAATAAAGCAGTATCTGTCCAAACATAAATTGCATCACGACCTCTAACAGCTCCCATAATTCTAGAGCCATCAGCTAATCTTTGTGTACCAGCAGTATTAGTAGCTGTAGGTGTGTAAGTGTTAATATCTTCTTGGTTAGAGAATCTTATAAACATTTCATCTTGTGTGCTTGGTGTTCCTATTGTGGTTTCTGTTCCAAAGAATACTAAGTGTCTGTCCGGTGTAGATACGATCATATCTCTTGATGCAGTTGGTGCACCAGAAATAATTGTAGCTCTTGTTACGGTTGCGTTAGCCGCATTTGAATTCCATTCAAAAACTTGTCCGTTATGTATTAATGCAATAATTTTACCACCAAAGTTATCAATAGACCAAAGGCCTGGATCAATTACTAAGTCACCCGATGCAGCTTCACCCCATGCTACGAAGTCAGACGTATTTGTAATTGTTGCACCATTAGAATGCGATGCTGCTGTTGTGCCTCTCGCTGCTCGAGTCACGCCTGTTAATGTGTTGCCTGAGATTCCAGTGTAAGAAATATCTTCGCTGTCTATTGAAATATGATTTGTGCCTGTTGATGGAAAGTTGACTACACTTGTTAAAACAATGGTTGTTGTAGAAGCATCGATTGCTCCGTTCAAAGTTGTTGTAAGTGCATTAGCAACTGTACCACCAAAAGAAGCTAGACCCCAACCGAAACCTGGTAGCTGTTCTGCTGGTCCAACTGAATAGTAAGATTGAACTCTAATACCACCTGATGTTGTAGCACCTGATCCTGTTTCATTTGAGGGCATTGTAACTGTTATTGTTAAGTTAGTTGGTGTGCTTGTTACCATAAATTTTTTGTCATCAAAATCTGATGCTGAGTAATTAGAATTTGTAATAGCTGTAAAATTATCTAATAAAATTATATCTCCAGGCGCAAGACTATGGCCAGAAGAAAAAGTTATAGTAACTACAGCTGATCCATTGGTTGTAGTGAATGCACTGGTAAGTGTGGTTGTAGCTTCAATAGGATGTATGTCGTAGAATACACCTCCTGAGTAAGCGTATAAAACTCTGTTTGTACCTATAATTGAAAACTTTTGACCGCTTCTATTTACGATATGATGCATGGCTCTAGCTGCACCTGTTAATTTATTATTACCCAATTGTTGCCAACCACCTATTTTTTCAGGTGTGCCATATCTAAATCTAACGTTATCGCCATCTACCCATTGGCCTTCAGCTTGAGTATCCGTAATCTGTTTATTGAATCCAGGTAAGAACTGTACTTTTTGTAATGCCATAATCCTCCATTATACTGAGTTTATATAAAAATTAAAGTTTAATATGCCCAGCAGACAAACGAGTGCCTAACACCCTTTTTTACATGTTGTACAGTATGTGGGTATAAAAAGGAAGAGGGAAAAATTAGTATATCTCCTGCTTTTAAGGGTATTAATTTATCTTGCATCAAAAATTCACCACCTTTGTAATCATCATTCAACAGACCTACTATTGATAACATAGGTATACCTTTCTCTTTTCCATCAAATATACTTTGAATATTATCTATATGTTCTCTCATAGTAGATTTTTTGTTGTAAAAATTAAATCTAATATTAGAAACTTTACTTATCATTTTTCTAGCAAACTTAGGTACGTTTTCTTTTTCGTATTTTTCAATAGCTTGATTAATAACAGGCAATAGAAGTTGACTATGTATTTCATTAGCAAAATAGACATCTGGTTCAGCGGTTGCATTTGAGTATCTTTTATTAGAGATATTGTCGTACCAATGATGTTTTAGTTTTTCTTTGTTCTTAAGGTCTTCGATTATAAATTTACAGTCTTCTTTACCAATATCGTTGGTAACGAAAACATAGTCCATTATGTTTGTCTTAACCATGTTACCCAATTATTGCCTCCAAAAAAATTATACTCACTACTTTTATAATTTAAAGGATCTTTTAGTTTTTTATTATAATAATCTATTTGAACTGGTTTTTTTAATCTTCTAGCTTCTTGCCAGAATTTTTCTTTTCTATTACTGACTAGATAATGCATTGCAACAAAGTCTATAGACTCCTCAAAGAAAGATGTCATTATTGAATTATATAAAAGTCTAGTTGATTGTTTCATGTATCCTGACTCTGTTAATTTAACAAACTGATAAGCACCTTCCATAGCTAATGCTAAACCTGTGCTTTCTAATGGTTCTATAAAACCAGCAGACAAACCTAAAGCTATAACATTATTTTTCCAGGGTCTTAATTTGTAGTATGGAGTCCAATCAATTACTTTTCTTACTTTAACTCTACCTTTCCAATGATCTGTAAATATTTTTGCAGCTTCTTCGGCTGATGTTATTCTTTTGTTAAATACTATACCTGTTCCTATTCTATGTCTTACAGGTATCTTCCATATCCAACCACAAGATACAGCTTCACATATTACATATTTTCTTTTTTCTTCTTCATTTTCATACTCAACATGTCCAGCAATCGCTGTATCACAAATTAATCTTTTAGAAAGATTTGCATTATCTGAATAATGAAGTAAAGATTTAAATCCTGTACAGTCGATAAATACATCAGCATAAATTTTATTATTTTCACACTGAACATAATTTTCTGAATTATATTCAACAGTATCTTCTATAAAAGTTATTTTGTGTCTAATTTTTTCTTTTATAAATTTTGCTAACTTCAAGCAATCTACATGAAAGCCATTTTTATTATTTTTATCAAAGTTCTCTATTGGTGTGTCTTCATAAGGGTGCATTAGAAAAGGATGCCATACATGTTTTTTAGATGTCCAATCAGGAAATAGAATACCTGTCTTATACGTAGCATCACAAGCATCAAACCATTCTTTAAAATCAAAACCACAAGCATCCATGTAAGGTTTAAAATTAATTAATGTAGCTTCACCTACACCAATAGGTGAACCACCTGGTTTATCAATCATGGTTATTTTATAATTAGTATTATTAGAAATATATGCAGCAGCTAACATAGCTGAAGAACCACCACCAACAATAATTACTTTTTTTATTTCTTTCATTTAGATATATACCCAAAGTTTAAAACCCATCTAAAAGTAGTGTCTGTTTGTTGTATTGCTCTGTGAGGTAATTTGCTAGGAAATATAACCATTTGATTTTTTACTGATTTAATTTTTTTGTGTCCTTTTATTTCAGTTGCTCCGTTACAGGTATTAAAATAATAAACAGCTGTAGCTGCTCTTGACTTTTCTTCATTAGTCATTTTAAAATCTGTGTGCCAAGCACAAGCGTGTGGTTTATTTTGATTAATAGTTAAGTTCAAACGTGCATATATCATTTTTTCTATCGGTAATTTTAAAGCAAAAGGTATTACTATCTTTCTAAACCAATCACTGTTTATCGATTCACCGCTCATCAAAATGTGTTGTAACAAATGTTCTTGTTTATTTTTAGTTTTCGTATGCTTGGTTTGATAAGGCTTTACATAGTATTGAAAATAATTACTAGATATTATTTTAAATAAATCTTTATATTCTTTTGAGCTTAAAAAGTTTTTTTTAATTTCTATCATGTATTCCCTGTATATATTTTTTATGTGACATCTTTCTTGTTCTGTCTGTGTTACGCCATAACATATCACCTTCTATACGATTTTCCAACCAATATCTTTTTAATTTTTTGTCTACTATATTGTAAGAATTTCTTAATAACTTTGTATCTATCAGACCATTAAAATAAGCTATTAGATTAAAGTTATCTTCCTTGAATAATGTGAATAAGTTATAATGACCAACAGCTTCCATATCTGTAGATTTTAATAACCTACCTGACTTCCATATATGCATATATTGTTTGAGTGTGTCGGATGGTTCTACTTTGTTAACGTCTTTCCAAAAATTTGTAGTTTTTTTATTATTAATATAATGAAGTTGTATAAAGTCTCTTACGTTTTTCATTACAGTAGAAACTTGTTTATTGTAGATATTGATAGATTGTTGATTATAATTTTCTAAATATTGCATCAAAAGAAAAGCTTGTTGTATTGTAGTTCCTATAGACGTTGCTTCTAAAGGTTCTACAAAATTTGCACACAGACCAACAGCAACACAATTTTTTATCCATGGTTTATCTAAAGCACCTGGATCATACTTAATATGTTTTGCTATCTCTATCTCTTTACCCAATAGTTTTTCTATTTCTTTTTTTGCTTCTTCTTTATTTGTGTACTGATCACTGTATACATAACCATTGCCTGTTCTACCATAAGTTGGTATCTGCCACATCCAACCATACTTCATAGCTTTAGCTAATGTCCAAATATTATACTCTTTTTGATCTCCTGTGGGAAAAGCTATCGCAGAATTTGTTTTTAAATATTTAGAATAAGATTGCCACTTAGCTCCTAACTTACTAATTAATAATTTTTTAAAACCTGTACAGTCAATATAAAAAGAACTTTTATATGTTTTCTTTTTACCTTTTAATTGTTTTATTCCTTTACTGTCTAAAACTACATCTACAATCTCATCATCAATAATGTTTATATGATTTTCTTTACAAAGTTTGGTTAAGTATTCATTTAATTTAAATGTATTAAAATGATATTGAATAAGTCTATCTGATGGTTCTAGTCCTACTTCATTATGAAAAAGAGTCATCGGTGCAAAACAACTAGCGCCTTTATTATTAATCATTAGGTATTCATAATTTCTAGCACTAAGTCCTAATTTTATATTCCACATGCTGTGTATGTGATGTAGATACCAATGGTGTTTATCCGTCCAACGTTCAAACATAATACCCGACTTTAATGTGCCTTTTGTTTCTCGTAACACGTCTTTGACATCTAGACTCATGTGTTGTCTAAAATCATCAAAGTGTTCTGTAGATCCTTCACCAACTCCAATGATACCTATGTTACTAGGAACTATAGCTTGTATTTTTACATTTAATCTTTTCTTTAAGATTAACGCAGTAATAAGACCTGCTGTTCCTCCACCTACTATCGTAATGCTATTCATAAAATCCTGTTAGCTGCCATCTTATTTTTTTATTTACTTTATTAACTCCGTGCTCATAGAAGTTACCATCAAAGAAGACTGCTCTGCCCACTCTAGGTTTAATCACAGTCTCATCTTTAAAATATAGCTCTCCACCCTCATAGTCGTCATTTAAAAAAGTAATAGAACTTAACTTAGTTGTGTCTTTCTGACAGTCATAGTGTAGTTCTTTATATGATCCTAAAGGCCATTTAACAACTTCAATCCAATCTATTTTAGATTTATTTATTGAAGTGGTTGTCTTATTTATTTTAGTAATAAATTTTTTAGGTAGTAAATCTTTTACCTTTAAAGGTATTACATTGTAGAAAGGCTCTGCTAAATATTTAAATTTACTATACAATTCTATAAGTTGATTACACTCTTCTCTATTAAAATAATTATCTATGATATTTATGTGCATGTTTATAAAACATCACTATTTTTAAACATCTCTATAATGTCTTTAGGTAAATGTTTTTCAACATCAATCTCTACGTTAGGATCTATCTTATCTGTTCTAAGTGTGTGTAAGTTTTGATGAGGAATCAAATCGAATAAATGATCACGGTATTTTATACCTTTAATTTCATACTGATCTAAATTAGTCGTTCTAACTCCTTTAAATTCTAAACCAAGATAATTATATATTTTTTTAACTGTAGCAACGGGATCTGTTACTATATCTTTGTAATGAATTATTATGTGATCTTCTTTGTTTCTAATAATTTCTTTTATAGATTTTAAAGAACAATGTACATCACCACCTGGTGACATAAGATTCATGCATCTTTTATAAACAGAGCAACTTAAATTTGGTTTTTCTACTTTCATTAAAGCAGCTAAGCTTTGTAAAATTGGTCTGTATATAATTATAAATTTAGGTTTATCTTCTAAGAAAGATAATAGATTTCTATTATAAGGCTCTGCCCAAGGACCTCTATCTAAAACGTATTTAGCATCTGTAAGTTTATCATAATAATTTTTAAACATATTAAACACTGCATAATCAAAAGCTTCAGCAGCAGGAAAGTTTCGATAAAGAATACTATAAGTTTTTATCTGTGCTAGTTCCCAGATCATTTGCAAAGCTATAGATCTAGGTGCAAAACAGATATCTTTATTTTGATGTAATAAAGAAGCTAATATAGTTTGACCTGATTTAGGCACTGAGGATACATAAAAAAATTTCTTATCCATGATAAATATTTCCTGATAGTATTAATCTTTCGTTATCTTTATTTCTTAAAACTTGATGAGGTATATACGAAGGAAAAACAATTAGCAACCCTTTATGCGGTGTTACATAATGAGGTTTTTGTTCGTCTAACAAAGGAAACCCTGGTTGATAAAATACAATATTAGAAGAGTCCTTACTACATTTTAAATAAAGAACAAAAGATTTTAGATTACGCGCTGCTCCATGCGTGTGTATCATATGAGAGTCACCTTGTGCATATTTTTGAACCCACCAAGAATCTAATTTAAAATTATTTTTTACTATTTTAGTAATAGCAGGACTTATATAATCACAGATGTCTTGTTCTTTAATTGTATCTTCAAATTGTTTTTTATAAAAATTATTTTTATTTTCTTCACGTTCTTCTAAATGCATATCTTCAAACAAAGATAAAAATTTTTTACTTAATTTAATAGTTGTAGTGTATATATTAGTTTCAAATTTTAAATTTTTAATTTCCATAATTCATGTTCATCACCCAAATTACCTTTAATAAAAATATTAAAAGCTAGGCTTAGTCTTTCGTTCTTTCCTTTTTTAGTATCTACTCTATGTGTTGTTGAAGAAGGAAATAAAATAATGTCACCTGTAGATACAGATAACTTATATGATTTAGAATTGTAATCATTATACTGTGTAGCTGGTAATGAAATTTGACCGGTATATCTTTTATTTGAAAAGATAATACTGTCTAATTTTTTATTAGCATCTATGTAGTAAACACCGGATAAATAACTATTGGGATGTTCATGTTCGTGATGTGCTTGCTTTTCTTTAGTGTAATTGAACCAAGACTGAGTTATAAAAAATTCAGTGTCGTGAGGTGCAGAGTCTATATCCAATAAATAATGCGCTACTTTTTCTTCTATTTTCTTTTTTAAATTTTTAAACGTATCTAAATTTAAAACATAACTATTTAAACTTGATACGTTATGTGTATTTTCTTTTCTCTGACAAGTATTAATGTATTTAAGTTGTTTCTTATTTAATTTTAAATCTAATTTATCTACATACAAAGCAGTAGGAAATAATGATTGTATTCTCCATTTCATACTATAATCAACTCCTTCTTGTCATCTATAGATATCATTAGTTTCATAAATTTTTCATCACTTATATTTGTAATGTAAGTGTTAAAAACTATAAGTATTCTATCATCTACTTGTTTTTTTCTTTCATTAAAATCATATTCTAACCAAGACGGAAATATATGTAAATGGCCTGGTCGCAAATCAAACTTCCAACTATAAGAATTATGTCGTGTGTTTGTTGTAGGCTTTATTTTTATTTGAGAATATAAACCTTTTTCAAAAGTAATTTCATCTTTCTTAGATGATTGAAAACAATAAACACCTGTTAAATAACTATTATATTTTTTTTCAATATTATTATATCCATTCAAACAATAATCAAATTTTGAGTTTGTTATTTTAATATTAATCATAGGATCTATTGAAAGAGTTTTGTTTAAACAATTTTTACAAGCATCTTCAAAAGATGTTTTTAAGTTTTTAAATATTTTTAAATTTAATGGGTTTTTATCTTTATATTTAAGTCCAACATATTTTAATTGTTCACGATTAAATTTTATACCTGTTAAAGATTGATAAATAGGTATTGGAAATAAATCTATTATTTGACCTGTCATAATTTCTATGACAATGAATATACTCTAGAAGTTAATAAGATTCAATGGTTAGACCCAAGATTGAGAGTCTTCATCCCAAGCCCAGATTTTTTCAGCAGCAGTTAATTCTTCTGATGTTATTTCTGCGTCTTGTGTCCAAGAAGGGTTAGCTGGTCTTGCAACTGGTGGTTTCCAAGTTGTTTGATCATCAGACAATGTCCAAGAAGGATATGGTTTTTGAGGTACAAAAACATTTTCTGTAGTTAAATATACATGACCAACAGCTGGGAAACTGCCTCTAGGATTACCATCAAATTGTTTGTAACATTCAATCCAATTATCAGTATTTTTATTAAGAGCTTTTACAAAGTCTATACATTCAGAATCAGTTTTGCTTTCAAAGCCTTCGACTCTTTCAACTTTTTCTACCATGTTAGCTTCGTTTATATTCGCCCAATATCTAGCCATAATTATGCTTTGTAAGTTCCTGTCCCTGTGTATTTTACAATTGTTGTACTACCACTCGTTGATACTGCTGGACTTCCTGTTACTACGCCTGTGTAATTAGCAGTGGGTATTCTTAAAATTGAAACTCCGTCTCCGCCAGTTCCACCAGAGAAAGGTGTATTTCTTTGACCAGTTTGGCCACCTGCACCTCCGCCTAATCCATCAGTTCCGCTTCCGCCTGGTGCACTATCTCTTCCAGCACCTCCGCCGCCTGACGCTTGTGATGTGTTTGCGTTGTGTGTTCCTGGGTTAGCTCTACCGCCACCAGATCCGCCACCACTGTATGTAGTACTTGATCCTGAAAGTGGAGAAGATGTTCCGCCGCCTCCAGCAGCTCCTGAATAATTTCCTCCTGAACTACCTGTTGATCCAGATGGTCCGCCACCACCGCCTCCGTGACCACCGGTATATCCACCAGGGCCTCCGCCGTTAGCTCCTTGTGATGGTGATACAGATGGAGTGTTACCAGATCCTGCTGATGCACTATTCCAAGCGCCTCCGCCAGCTCCACCATTTCTACCTTGTGCTCCAGATGGACCACCGCCTCCTGCGCCGCCACCGGCTGATGAGAAAGTAGTTACTTTTGGTCCTGAAATTTCTGAGTTTCCACCGTTTGAACCGTCTACTTGTGGTTCTGTAGCAGGAGAACTTCCTGTTGCAGGTGTTCCTCCAGCTCCGACAGTTACTGTATAAACTCCTCCTTTATAAACAGTGATTGTGCTTGAACGTAAACCGCCGCCGCCACCGCCGCCAATTCCAGCGCCGCCACCACCGCCAACAAAAAAACCTGTTATGTCATAAGGTGCACCTAGTCCGCCTCGTCCTCCAAAGCCTCCTCTTGATGCTGCTGCGAATGTTCCTAGTACTGGCATTCTCTTTCTCCTCCTATGTTATTACGCGAACTGCGTTTGAGCTGCTAATGCTGTGAATGCAGCATTACCAGTTTTAAAAATCGTATAAGTATACACATCGATGGAGTTTGCATTACCGCCAGAAGGAGCTGTTCCGCCCTGCCACTCTGGTGTTACTGAAGATCCATCAATAGTTACTGCGTTATTGTAATAAGCTGATCCTGTACATGTTACTAAGAAAGCAACAGTAATTGATTCACCTGTATCCATAATATTGTTTAATGTGTTTGATCCATCTCCTCTGATATTAACTGTAAAGTTACCTGTCGCTGCAGATGTGTAATATAAAACTGCTTGTGTAACTACATCATAGTTAATTGTACCTGTAGCTGCTGTTGCAGATATTGTAGCTTTTTCAGCTAGCTGTTCAATTTTACCTGCACCTAATGTAACTCTTCCAATTCCTTTTGGAGTTAGATTTAAGTCTACGTTAGTTTCTCCACTTGAACCTATGATTGGTGCATTGCCTGTAGCTGCGTTTGTAATTTCTACTTCGTTTACTGCTGAAGCTGTTGTTTGAAAAATAATTTGTTCATTTCCACTTTCGTCTGCGATGAAATGTGCATCATCAATTAAAATGTTTTGTGAATTAGTGTCTAAGTTACCACCTAATTGAGGTGAAGTATCTTGAACAACTTCTGTAAGACCTGTGTCGATAGTTAAAATTTTTGGGTTAGTTCCATCGTCTGCAGAAGCAAAAACTAAAGCGTCGCCTTTGTTTGTTGCTGAGAAAGTGAAAGAACTTCCTGATCCAGATGTATATTTAAATTGTACTGTGTATGCACCTGATGTTGAATTTCTTAAAAAGTAAAAAGTTTGTACATCTAAAGGAATAGTTACGATTTGGTTTCCTGTAATAGAACCTGTAAACTCAATCATTCTGTGAGATAATACAGCTCCAGTTGATCCATCAGATACAGATAAAGCTGTAGTCTGTGCACCGCCTGCTATTGATTGAGCAGTAAATCCGCCTGATATTTGTTCGATAATACTTAAATTTGTGTTTGTTTTTGTTCCCCACGTTCCCGCGTTTTCACCGGTTGCCTGAAGTTCTACCCCTAAAGGTGTGTATGTTGAAGCCATTTTTTATCTCCTAATTTTGCTTACGCAACATCTGTATAGCTCGTATTAGAACCTGTGTCAACACTTTGATATGCTTGAATTCCAAAGCCATTAGCGGT
>Ga0209535_1002145_pt1 | contig 12914 bp, 22 predicted proteins | sample LinPmetageLP28_FD_184041 | JGI IMG/M metagenome (GOLD analysis project Ga0209535, IMG submission 184041) | Marine viral communities from the Pacific Ocean - LP-28 (SPAdes) (version 2) | ecosystem: Environmental > Aquatic > Marine > Oceanic | place: Pacific Ocean | collected 2009-08-22
TAACCTCTTTTGTTCTTCCAACATTAAATCTAATAATTTCATAACCTTAATTGTTTTTTAACCTCATTTATACTGTAAATATACGAACCCTCTCTGCGGTAGCCAAGCCTTTACGCGATTACTTTTTCCCACTTACCATTATTTAACAATTTAAATGTACCAACATATGTTTGGTTCCATTCGCTTGGTTCTATTATGCTTAAAAAGTGTTTATTATCGTTGTTTAAATATAAATAATAAGACTCACCCAGTATGGGTTGAAAATTATATAATGCATTATAGATAATATTAGTCCATTTATACTCATCAACTAAGTTTTTATATTCAGACTTTAACTCATTTAATTTTGAACTAAAATATTTATCTGCTTTAATACTATCACTTTTATCTACATTTATAGGTGCGAATGAAGGAGCACTTATAGTAGTAGGATATTCTTTAGTATTAGCATCAAATTTACCATCATTGAAAACAACATTATCAGGAAGTTTTTTATTCAATGGTGAGTATAATTTTAATGTATATTACTTAATTGATTAATAAAATGTATCGTCCATGCTATTAATCCATTCAATTGTAATACAACAAGATTCCACTGTCGTCTAACACTAACTTGTACTATCACACATATAAATCCTATTATAAATAAAATCGGCTCTAATGTCCACTGACCACATACTAGAAATCCAGTACCCATATAACCTACTCGTGTTGCTAATCTTTCTAATGGTGACAGTCGTCTATCTCTGACTATCGATTTCATCCATTTATATTTAGTTCCCATAAAGTGCTTTAATGGCATCAGCTGATTGATTACCAACTAATCTTCCAACTTCATTTCCACTACCATCAATTTTTATTAATGTAGGAACACTTCTAACACTATATTGAGCAGACAATGCTTGATCTTGATCTACATCTACTTTTTGTATGTTTAATCCTTGTGTTTGTAATAATTGAACCGTTGGTCCTAATGCTTTACAAGGTCCACACCATGCAGCTGAAAAGTATAATAATTTATTCATTGTTTTTATTTTTATGTTTTGTTTTACGATTATATTTCTTTTTATTCTTAACAGGTGTAGGTGTCTTAAGTGCATTCCACCACTCCTGTAAGGTTAATTCTACCTGTTTTAATTTACTTAATTTCATCTAACATTTTTTTAATATCAAGAATATATTCTTCATCATTAATATCATCAATTTTAATTTCTCTTATAGGATATCCACCAATATTAATTTTTTCTTCTATGTCATCAATTACTAGTGTAATAATACCATTATCTTCAACATCAACAACTATTAATTCTTCATTTAATAATAAATATTTATTTTTATTTATATACACTTCTTTCTCACCCCCAAAATCCAAAAAATGAATTATAGCTTTATTACTTCTACCATTAATAATATTTGTATTATCAATAAACATATTAATATTTTTACTAGGAGATAAATAAGTCTCATTTGATTTTAAATTAACAATTAAATCTTCAACTACATAAGAATGAATAGGTAATCTTAAATAATTTTGAATTGATTCTATAAAATCTTCTGCTGATGGGTTCCCATCATATGCTTTATATGTTATAAGATTATTATATCTTTTTAAATTTTCTTTATTAAAAATACCAAGTATTGCCCCACATTTAAAAATCGTTTCTTCACCCAGTTTTTTATTACTAAAGAAATAATTTACATCATCACCCTTAATAATATCTATAACTTCATCATTCATATTTAAATCATACATTACTTGATAATATATTTCATAATCTAACTCAAACCCATAACTAAATAAACGTTTAATTTGGTTTAAAGAAGCCCAACCATAATCAGGATATAATAAAGTATGACGAAACTTAAAATTTGTATCAAAATCTCTAAAAGCCAACATTGATCTTACCATAACATCAAAAATTGGATTTTCAGTAGTTATAATACAGTGTGTAGATAAATTTATTACATCATTAGGTAATAAATCATAAGGAGTTATAATAAGAGTATCTATATTTAATTCTTTAAATTTAATAAGATTATCTTTTAATATCTTTATTTTTTCTTCACTATTACAAAATGTACTTATAAGAGCTAATTTTTTCATAATTTTTCTTCAAAATATTTATTAACCCAATAAATTACATAATCAATATCTTCATCAGTCATACCAGGATGAACAGGTAATGATATTAATTTTAACCATTCTCTATCAGCTACAGGGTATTGTTTATCTGGGTGAGTTAAATATTTTTGAATTATTTCATATTTGTGTAATGGTTTATAATGTACAGATGTATGTATTTTTTTATTAACTAAATAATCAATTAGATCTGATCTATATTCAGCAGGAACTTTAGCACCATAATATTGTACTGTTTCAGTATGTGGTGGTCTTTCAACTTGCTCACACAATAAACTATTATATCTTGCCTGTATATGTCTTCTCCATTCTAACATTTTAGGCAATTTTTTCATTTGCTCTAAAGCAATAGCTGCATTTATATCAATCATGTAACATTTATACCCAATTTTATCTACTTCATAATCCCAAGTATAACCAGTATTACCAGTTATTTTATCATCTTTAGCTATTCTTGAATATGTAGATGATACACCAAACCAAGTCATCTCTTTCAATTTATTATATAATTCCTCATCATTTAAAGTAATCATCCCTCCATCTCCACAAGGCATTGTTTTAACTGCTTGAAATGACCATACAGCGGCATCCCCTTTTGAACCAGCACCCTCAGTATAACAACTATGAGCACAATCTTCAATAATAAACCCATCATAAAATTCTCTAATTTTATCAATTGGAGCAGGTATTCCTGCTTGATTAACAGCAATAATTGCTTTTGTGTTTGGAGTAATACTTCTTTTAACATCATCAACATCTATACACATTGTATATGGATCTACATCTACTACATTTGTAGTAATATTAGGCTGCCATAAAGGAATCATTGCTGTAGCCATAAAGGATATTGTAGGATTAATAACATCACCATCTCTAATATCTAAAGCTTTCATTATCAAATCTTGACCAGCAGAATTACTAGTAACAGCTACTGCATATTTTGCACCAACCATTTCTGCAAATTTTTCTTCAAATTCTGCAACTTTAGGTCCTTTACCCCACCAGCCACTTTTAATAACTTTTGATAATGCTTCTATTTCTTCATCACCCCCATGAGGTTTTAATACAGGTAACATTATATCCCTTATTTTCATTTATTGAATTTTTTTAATAATTAATTTTCTAGCTTCTCCACCATTATATCCATCACCAATAATTTTCCAATCCATGTTTGAATCTGAACTATCGTTAATATAATGCCAAATAAGTGATCCTTTACCTAAAATAGGGTATGAAATATCAATAATTTCTCTTTTTTCTTCTTCACTATCTTCTTCATAAGTTACCCACTCTACCCAAGAATCATTAAACCAGCAATCATCAATTATTATTATCGATCCTACAGGCATTTTATCTTTAAGAGCTGTAAATTCTCTCCACCCATGTAATCCACTAGGAAGGGGATTTTTTAAATCAACATCCCAAGAATCTAAATGAACTAAGTTTGGAATAAATTCAGTATTTTCTAAATATTTAACTGAATCTTGATGGTGATGGTTAACATTATCAAACCCTTTATCTTGGTACATTTTTTCACTTAAAACCTTAATATCTTCATTTAACTCAACTGAGTGGAATTCTCCTCCTGTTTCTTTACATAAATGAGCTAAATATAATCCAACAGCACCATCTCCTTTTATATTCCAAGACCCTCCAGTTTCAATACAATTAACAGTATCAAAATCAAACTCATTAATTAATATATCTGTTACTTTTCTTAATTGTCTAGGTCTCATCATAGTATATACTTCACCATCATAAGATTCATCAACATCACCTTTTACAGCATCAACATACCAAAAATATCCATTTTTAATTACTTTAATTGTTTCTTTGTTTTCCATTTTATTTTACTTTTTTATTTATTAATTTTTATTTTAAATTCCATATTTTGTATGTTCTAACTTACAATACTCTAAATTATGATAATCGATTTTATTATTAAAACAATTTATAGCTTCAATATAATCAGTCATCCTATGTTCTTTACACATTTCTTGATTAGCACAAACATAATAATTCTCTCTATCATCCCCAAAATATCTTGCAGATACGCACAAATATTTTTCATTCCAATCATGGTGTCTCCAAACGTTACATTTAGGAAGGTACCAATCAGGTGATTCCCAAGAACCCAATACAGCATAATCATCTCTAACATCATAGATGTTATAACCAGTTTGTATAAAAGCGAAAGAAAATCTATGTTGACCTTCTACAGCCTCATCATATACCTCAGATAATTCATGATGTGGTAATTTTCCGAATTTATCAACAATTCTCATTAATACTTCAGATGAAGCTATTCCAATACTATTTCCAGCATTTTTTCTATAACCACACCATTCTAAAGGCTCTCTGGTTAGCATACAAAGGTAACCACAATCAGAATAAGAGTTATATTTATTTACTAAATAACTATCCCAATTAGGTTCTATAAACATATAATCATCTTCAATAAACACATAATAGTCATATTTATCTTTATATTTTAAAAATACATCTGACCAAGCTCCATAACTATATCCTTTATTTTCACGAATACTAATTTCTACACTAGCACCCTGTATAGATTTTGGAACCATATCATATACTTTAGATAAATAATGATAATGTTCAACCTCAACATTAAAATTAAAAATAATCTTAGTAAGACTATGGTTTATAGACTCTAATAACTCTATTTGTTTTTTTACAAAGTATAATTTATCATTTTTAAACTCAAGTTCAGAACGTCTTCTATCACTTAAATAAAAATTAACTACATAACATACTTTATCATCCATTATACTCCATTTTAATATATTTCCTTCCTCGAATTAAACCTTCATCCCCACTTTTTTTAAATCCTAATGATAAATATAAACTTTTAGCAAAATTATCCTCAAATACTTTTAAAGCAGCATAATCTTTATCTTTTAAATATTCATTATAAGCCATTCTAGCATAACCTTTTTTTCTAAAATTAGGATGTATATCACATCCCACTTCATTATCTTTTGTTCTAAGATATCCTACTCTAATATTATTAATTTCTATTATAAACCAAGGTGAAGTTAGTGTCTTAAACCACTCTTTACATTCTTCTAAATTAAAAACACTATCATCTTCAAGATAAAATCTAGTTGAATCATCATTTCGAGTTTCTAATAAAAAAGATAAATCATTAATAGTAAGAGGTCTTAATTTTACTTCCATTTTTTAATACACTTAACAATATATTCTCTTTGCTTGTTAGTTACCCACCACCCAACTGGAATTGAAACTATATTATCGATTGTTTTATCTAAATTAGGTAATGCATCTCTAAATTCAGACATACAACTATGCTTATCATTCCTTTCATGTACTTGAGACACTGTAACTCCACATTTTTCCATATATTTGTAAAATGATGGTCTATCATCTACTAACATTGTATAAATCCAAAATGATGATTCGAATCCTTTTTCTCTTTTTAATAATGTAACCCCATTAACATCTTTTAGATTATCATCATAATATTGTGCATTTGATTTGTGTTTAGATATTATTTTATCTAAATGTTTAAAATTTTCAATTCCTACAGCAGCACATACATCATTCATATGGAATTTAAACCCCCACTCTTCGATATCAATTTCACATCTAAAATCAGTTCTATTTTTTGGACTTCTATCAATACCATACCATCTAATTAATTTGGCCCTTTCATATAATTCTTTATGAGGACAATATAACAATCCCCCATCTATAGCTGTAATGTGTTTGATTGCTTGTAGAGAATTCATTACAAAATTTCCATGATTACCTAAATATTTATCTTTATATTTAGTTCCTATAGCATGTGCCCCATCTTCAATTAAAGCAGGAGCCCAACCATATTTAGCTTCAACCCTTTTTTGTATTTCTTTAATTTTATCTAAATCTAATGGATAACCTCCCCAATGTACACCAATTATAGCTTTAGTTTTTTTAGTTATTTTACTCTCTAAATCATCTAAATCCATATTAAGTGTTGTTGGGTCTATATCTACCCACTTAATCTTTAACCCATTTGCTACAATAGGCCAATTTGATGCCGTGCAAGTTAAAGCAGTTGCTAAAATTTCATCACCATTATGAATACCAGGCCAATTTTCTCTAGTAAAAGCTATCCCCTGAAATACATCTTTTAACCAATTTGGTTTTGGTTTTTTTAATAGGTGTAATGCTAAATGTAATGCTGAGGTTCCAGCATTGGTAGTTACTACTTCTTTATTACCAAAATAATCCCCAACTATTTCTTCTAATTCATCTACTTTAGACCCTTGTCCTATATATCCACTATCTAAAACTTCACCTACCTTTTTTTTAGCAGTAGGTGCCATAAATACTTTAAACAATTCAATTTTCTCTTTTGGTTTATTCATTTTCTAATATATCAGGATTTTGTTTTAATGTTTGTTTAGTAATTAAATTTTTTATTTTTGTAGTAGACCACTCATGTGAACGAGTAGTATAAATTACATCAATACCTAAATCTTTTCCTGTAAAATCTAAATTAATATAATCTTCACCTAATATTCTCACACTTGGTTTAAAAAAATTTATTAATTTTAGTAATTCATCCTCAGTTTGATACATATAAACTCCATCTATATATCTAATAGCCATTAATGTTTTATACCTTTCATAATAAGGAATAATTGGTTTATATTTACTTTTTCTATGTAATGATGGATCTTTTTGTAAAAATATTATAAATTTATCACAGTGTTTTTTTGCCTCTTCAAAAGTATAAATATAACCAGGATGTAAAAGATCAAAATTACCTGCAGTAAATCCTAGTATTTCATTATTTCTATTTTTCATACGTGTGTAATATACAATAATTTGACTAAACCACCAAATTATTATTAACAATATTAAATACCTGATCTACTGTTATTGATTTTTGACAAATGTGTTGAAGTTTTGTTCCTTTATATACAGGACACCAATCCCAATCACCAGGATCAAATACATGAACTGGGTCATTCCAACATTTAATACATTTATCATTTGTAATTTTAGTTAAATTATTAGTAAACTCATGACCCTCTTCTACAAATCCATTTATCATGTAAGTATATTTACCTAATGCCCAATTAACCCATGATAAACCAGATCCTAAACCTATAAAAATACTAGCATGTTTCATGTACATTACTGTTTTTTCTAATGTACCATTTATATCTAATGTATTAGGAATATTCCAAGGTCTAAGACTACAGACAACAATTTTATACCCCATCTTTATAAACCTATCAGCTAATTCTTTCCATTTATCATACTCCCACTCTTTACACCCTGATGTTGCTTGTGGAGCAAATACTATATATTTTCCTTTTATAGGCTTACCCCCTTTTCCTAAATCAACTCCATAATTTAATTCCTTAAATTCTAATCCTAATATATCAGTTGCTGTTTGTTGTAAACGTACTAAATTAACTTGCCTAGGATGATCATGAGTATTATCCCAATTTTGGTCATCACTCCTAAACCAACCTATCTTATAATAAACATAACTTTTACCCCTCCAAGCAATATCTTGAAATTCAATATTTTTATATTCTGGAAGATTTTTAAACCAATGATTATGAAATGTTGCTAATATAACTTTACATTTATGTTTTTTCATAAATTCAACTGCATATGGAGCCCATGCTATACAATCTCCCATTGATTTAGAATGATGTTCTATATGAACTACTTTTCCTTTTAAATCAAATTTATCTACTATTTCTCCATTTACTTCAATAACCCAATTTGTAAACCATGTTCTACTACATTTAGTCCACATATTATTAGAAATTTTGTCAAAATGTATTACGTCATTAGTATCACCATCAATAAATTTAACATCATAGGTTAAATTACTGTCTCCTAATATTTCAACTTTAGGGCCTTCATTATAGGTTACTATAATTTTATTATTATCTTTAATACCTTTATAATTTTCTATAAAATTACTTACAGTATCCCTCCCAATCTCAGCCACTTTGTCCCAATTAAAGTTTTTATGTATTATATTGGCATCTTTTAAAGCTTGTTTTTTATGCTTATCATAATTTTTATAAGCATCTAACATAACCTCTTTTAAATCATCAAAATCAGGCTCATAATAGTTACCTACTACATCATTAAAATGGTTATAATAAGCATTATTAGCAGGCATTTCCCCCAATATTTTAACAGGTAATCCTTTTCCTTCAGCAAATTCCATTTGACCACTACATTCTGAATATATTGAAGGTGTACCACAAGCCATTGCTTCGATTAAAGGTAAATTCCATCCCTCACTTCGGGCACAAGAAAGAAAAATATGACCTGTTTTTAAATAAGAAATATAATCCTCTCTAGATGGGAAATGCTTTATTTTAATATTTTTATGATCTAAACCGAAATGTTTTAATCTTCCTTCAGTAGTTTTAATACCATCTCCAGAAAATTTATTATCTATAGATGCTATTAATTCAACCTCATCACTATCACCAAATACATCTAAAAAAGCTTCAATAATTTCTTTAGTAGATTTTCTATAATCCCACCTTCCAAACAATATAAACTTAAACTTATTATTCTTATACTCATCTAATGGTTTAACATCCTCAGGATAAAAAACATTAACATCTACCCCTTCTGGGACAACTTTAACTTTATCAGGATTAGCCCCTTGAGCTATAGTACATTTAGCTTGCCACTGTGAAGGAACCCATAATTGGTCAAATTCATTCCACTTATTAAAAAATCCTTCAGGTTGTAATGTTGATTCCCACACATTATATCCAATTTTAGGACCAATATAATCATCATAAAAAAAGTGATGACTAGTTTCATTTAAAACAATATTTACATTGTGTTTAAAATTATTAGAGTTATTATATATTTCAAATGGGTTATATTTTTCTTCCTTAGCTCCTTCCCACAATGTTTGTTGACATAATATTTGTTTATCAATATTATTAATATAAGGCTCATTATTATGAGGCTCATCATTTAAACCCTCCCAGCTACTTCCTACAGTAAAATTTCTAACTTTAACATCTATTAACTTAGATAGATGTCTAAAAAAATCTCTTGTATGATTATTATATCCTCCTGTGCCTATATAACTTCCATGGGCAAAAACTTTTGGGTTATTATCTTCCAAATTTATTTAGTTTATTTAATGTATCTACATTTATACCTACTAACTCAGCTACGCGAAAATACAAATCCTCAGTTGTACCTCCAAACTCTTCCATAATATCTACTAATTTATCTTTATTGAATTTAAATTCCCTACATAATTTAGTTTTAAAATCATCCATTCTATCATGCTCTGTCTTCATACCATCTTCATACAATTTATTATAGCGCTTTCTCGCGCGTTTTTCGATATCTAAATATAAATAATCACTCATAGGATTATCACCATGATAGTTACTTAAAAATTCTTTTTGTTCATCACGCATCCAAGCTAATTCCCACTCAGCTTGTTGAAAATATTCTGGGTATTCAAAATCACCATTCCTAATCTTATCAAGTAATGTTGCTTTATAAGGTAATGACTTATGAATTCTAAATCGTCTCCACCAATAAAATGGTGTTCTTTTTCTATGTGTTGGTTTAGTTGGTATCATACTCCTAAATATTTTTTATATTTACTGTCCATCTTATCATAGTATTTTGTATTCTGCATACTTTTATGTGCGTAATATATGTCCTTTTTATCGTTTATCAAAACCATAAAGCAAGGAGCTAATGATCTAGCATTAAAACCATCTACTTCTAGTTTATCATTAGGATTTATACATAATACTTTCCAATTACTTAAATCTAATTTTTTTAATATGTTGTTTAAAAATTTTTGGTAACGTTTAGTTTCTTTTCCATTTAATTCGTTATCTTGTATAAAAACAGCTGAGTTCTTACCTGATTTTACAAAATTATTCATACAAATTATAAAACCATTATCACTACTTAAAGTATCTATGTAAATTTGATTACCTTCACGTTCTTTTTTAGCAAAAGGACAAGTAGGCATACCATTATACTCATCTCTTGGTACTTCCAGTACATCTTTTATATAACTTATTACTTTATCTTCCATATTATAAATCCCAAACACTTTTACGTTTATACTTTGCCCACTTATAATTAATCCAATTAATAAGCTTTAGAACCATCTCCACTTAATCTTAATAATACCTAAATATAAGTTAAGTTCAGCCCAATCTTCTTCCATAACATCATCTTTACTATAATAAGTCATCCCAAATAGAAAACCATCTCCTATACTAACGACTTCAACATCATATTTTATTCCTTCCATTATTTTAATTTTTTAGTTATTAATTCTATTGTAAATGTTTCATCATAAATTATTCCTACTACCTTAACTCTCTCCTCACTTTCAAGTTCTTCAATAGCTGTTTTCAAATCATTTCTTACAAAATAACCTGAATGCTCTCCTCTGTCTTCACTGACATCTAAAAATATTCTTTGTGCTTTACTTTCCATAATTATTATATTTAATTGTGTTTTACTCGCATATACATGCGATTATACACATTACTAATTTATTTTCATACCAATCGTCGCTAAAATATTTACACGCGATTTAACGAAAACGTCTACCTTTCTTCAATTTACCTTTTGCAAAGTTATCATCCCAATTTTCTAAATTTTTATTTAAATCATTTGGACACTTCCAAAATATATCTAAAAGCCATCTTATTATGCCCATTAGGAAAATATTTTTGTAAAGATTAATAATACAATCATCCCAACTCCACAAATAGCAATCATTTTTAATGCTGCTGCTTCAGTACGTTTTTTCTGATCGCTGTCATAATACGGGTGTTTTTCTTTTTTCATTATTTATAAACTTTCATTTGACTAATTTCATCCATCACTTTATTTATAGTCGTAGATGTATTAACAACCGACTTTTTATTATCATTAATTTGCTTTTGCAAATAACTAGTATGATCAACTTTTGGCTTAGAATACTTCTTGTAATCCAGTATAAAACCTACGGCCACAATTAGGTTCATACCTAATGAAGCGAAAAGGATTTTTGCATCACTATAAACATCCAAAGACATCGATAGGTGAATGTGACCCACCACCCAAAACGGAATGGCTAGCTGTTGGCTAATCCAAATTAACAAAAATGTAATAAATTTCTTCATATCTTTAACCTACAACTAATTCAGCGTCTTCAATTGTTTCACAAAATAAAAAATGCGTTTGCGTTCTTAAAACATGATCGCATCCCATCCAATCCCTATATGCTTGGCATAGCTCCATATTTAACCTATTTGAGCCTTTAATCTCAAATCTACCAACCCGAACTTCCTGCTTAACTACGTAGGCTTGGTTATTAACATATTTAATGTAATCTATTCCAATCATCGTATATACATATTAAGGCCTGGATAGTTGTAGTAAAAAGCTTTTGATTTTATTTTTCTCATTATTTATTTTCTTTACTAGCATATAAATGCACTATATCCCATCCTTTATGAATGCATTCATATTTTATATTAAACCCATTTACACTAAATTTTTCTAAAATATTTAATAACCATGACAATTTATTTTTTTTATCTTCTTCGGTAATATTATTTAAATTTTGCAAAGTATGGAACTCAATAGCCCATTTTTTGATTTTTTTCATATCATCTATTTTCATTTTTAAAAAAAACTCCCATTCATCTCCTTCAATATCAATTTTAGCAAAATCTATTTTATCAATATTATGTTGTTTAAGTATTTTAGGTAAATCATATTTATTATGACCTACAAATCCCATAGTACAATTATTATTATTAGTAATATTCTCATTATAACATTTAAAAAGAGATTCGTTACATTCATATGCTAAAACTTGAGAAGCACCCATATCTAAGGCATATTGAGTAAATATACCTACATTAGCTCCAGCATCTAATACTATATCCCCTTTTTCTATTTTAATACCAAAACGATTATACTCATTTCCACTATAAATTTCTTTTGTAAAAGATTGAGTTAATTCTTCATGTCCCGGAGGGCATTTAAATATTTTATTTTTTATTTCCATAATACTTGTATACAGATTAATAATAATGATAATACTAAACTAACTAATGTTTTTGGGCTAATTCCTTCACTAAAGAAATACCAAACACCAATTGCATAAATAACCATTCCTACTCCAAATCCTATAAATCTAGCAGGCCATAACAAACCACCCATTCCATTTACGGCATATTTAGTTCCCCAAATATAAAAAAAAGATATTATCATACCTGCTGCTGCTACCAATATTTCATTCTTTCTAAACCAATCTATTTTAAAAAATTGACCATTTAATTGAAAAAATGCTAATATGTGGGCAGCAACAAATGCTCCTATACCTATTAATAAATCGTAATACTTCATACTATTTTTGCTCGTTAAAATGATTTAATAGATCCATACCTTTTAATGAATCAACTTTAGCATCAAATTTTTTAAATGTGTATTCTTCATTTTGTCTAAATCCTAATCTAAATTCAACCCAACTACCACTTGGAAATGAAACTAAAACTGTTGTAAATGAACTACGACCAGAATATCCAGTACCTGTTTCTACAGTAGCATTTGGATATAATGTAGTATACTTGTTAAGAGTAAAACTTAATATAGCTATTTTCTTATTGTAATTATCAAATTTCCATTGTTGTTCTTCATTATACTCATTTAATTTAACTAATAATGAAGTTGGTTTGTAAGCTCTATATTGTGGAGTTATCATTGAACA